>ERZ772986.121-NODE-121-length-46797-cov-8.543130_pt1 | contig 46797 bp, 46 predicted proteins | sample MGYA00511898_ERZ772986 | MGnify/ENA primary metagenome ERZ772986 (study PRJEB29015, sample SAMEA2737934) | human oral metagenome | biome: human oral; feature: human-associated habitat; material: dental | place: China | collected 2148 ... | reverse complement strand
CTTCGTACCGCAGCCTCTTCATTCACTTGTCTCAGCCGACCGCCTTTGCCATCGCTGCGCCGAGCTCTCTGCAGCGCGCGAGCGCATCGTCGTCCGGCTCATTCTCGCACGTCACGCCGTCCGCGACCATGTTCGCGCCCGCTTCCTGCGTGCGCTCCGTCCACGTCTCCATGAACATACCGCCGCCCCAGCCATAGGAGCCGAAGAGCCCGACCTTGACGCCCGAGAGTTTGCCCTCTGCCTCTTCGAAGAACGGCTCGAACTCTGTCTCGTCGAGCTCCTCTGTACCGCAGGCGGGACAGCCCATGAGCACGCCGTCATAGTCCGCAATGCGGTCCGCCGAAAAATCGCCCACCCGGATGAGTTCGGCCTCGGCACCGCCTTTTTTCACCCCCTCGACGACTGCGTTCGCCATCGCCTCCGTATTGCCGGAGCCGCTCCAAAATACAACTGCAATCTTTGCCATCATAAAATCCCCCTTTGGATGACGTTCATTCGATACGTTGATGATAACATCTCTCATGCATGGGCGCAATCTCTTTCGAAAATTTTTCTCATTATTAAGTCTTGACAGGAATGCTATAATGTAACGAAAAATCTTCTAAAAAATAGAAAAGGATTTTTTATGCGAAAGGAAACATTCAACGTCACGGGCATGACCTGCTCGGCGTGTGCGGCGCGCGTGGAGCGCGCTGTGAAAAAAATAGAGGGGACGGCGGATGTCTCCGTCAATCTCCTTACAAATACGATGACGCTCGCCTATGATGAGGCGGCCGCCAATCCCGCCGCAATCATTGCGGCGGTAGAGGACGCGGGCTACGGCGCGAGCGTCAAGGCGGCTCCCGGCGCACAGAACGCCGCCGCAAAGACGGACGGAGCATCTGCGCCCGAGAAGGAAATCCGCGCCATGCGGTCGCGCCTCCTCGTCTCGATCCTCTTCCTCCTGCCGACAATGTACATTGCGATGAGCCACATGCTGAGCATGTGGGGCATACCCTACCCCGCGGGATTCGCGGACATCTTCTGGGGTGCGGAGAATGCACTCTCGTTTGCGCTCGCGCAGTTCGTGCTCATCCTCCCCATCATGTATGTAAATCGTCCATACTACGTCAACGGATTCCGCAATCTCCTGCACGGCGCACCGAATATGGATTCCCTCGTTGGGATCGGCTCGATGGCGTCCGCGCTCTTCGGCGTGTTCGCGATGTTCCGCATGAGCTGGGGGCTCGGCCACGGCGATCTCGCGCTTGCGGCGGAGTACAGCACGAACCTCTACTTCGAGTCGGCAGGCATGATCGTCACGCTCATCACCGTCGGCAAATACCTCGAGGCACGGGCAAAGGGACAGACGACAGGCGCGCTCACGGCACTCATGCAGCTGGCGCCCGCCGAGGCGACAGTCGTCCGTGACGGCAGCGAGCAGATCGTGCCGGTCACGGCGCTCTCTCTCGGCGATACTGTCATCGTACGTCCCGGCGCGCGCATCCCCGTCGACGGAACGGTGACGGAAGGCGCGACGAGCGTCGATGAGTCCGCGGTGACGGGCGAGTCCATGCCCGTCCCGAAGGCCAAGGGCGATGCCGTTACCTCGGGGACGCTCAACATCGAGGGGACGATCCGCTTCACGGCAACGCGCGTCGGCGAGGACACAACCATCCGTCAGCTGATCCGTCTGGTGGACGATGCGAGCGGGTCCAAGGCACCGATCGCACGCCTCGCCGACCGCGTGTCGGCCGTCTTTGTCCCCGTTGTGATTGCCGTCGCCCTCGCGGCAGGCGGCATCTGGCTCATGATGGGCGCGAGCGTTGAGTTCGCCTTCTCCATCACGATCTCCATCCTCGTCATCTCCTGCCCCTGCGCACTCGGCCTCGCAACGCCCGTTGCAATCATGGTCGGCACGGGCCGAGGCGCGGCGCACGGCATCCTCATCAAGTCGGGCGCAGCGCTCGAGACTGCGGGAAATATTGACACCGTCCTTATGGACAAGACGGGTACGCTCACAGAGGGTCGCCCGCAGCTCGTCAGCATCCGCCCCATCGGCATCACGGCGGACGAGCTCATCGCGCTGGCGGCCGCACTCGAGGCGGGCAGCGAGCATCCCATTGCCGCTGCCATCCGCTCCTATGCGGAGCGAAAAGCGCTTGATGTTCCCGCTGCCGTGGATTTTCAGGCGGTGTTCGGCAGGGGCGTACGTGCGCGCGTCGGGGGCGCAGACTGTGCGGCGGGCAACGCCGCTCTTCTGGCGGAGCTGAACGTCCCTCTCTCGGAGGAGATCACGGCGGCACTCGCTGATATGGCAGAACGCGGCGAGACGGCACTCGCCGTCGTGCGTGAGAATCGCGCTGTCGGTCTCCTCGGCGTCCGCGATGCGGAGAAGCCGACCAGCGCCGCGGCAGTTGCTCAGATGAAGGCGATGGGTCTCACGCCCGTCATGCTCACAGGTGACGATGCGCGCACGGCGCAGGTAATTGCCGCGCGGCTCGGCATCGATCACGTCATCGCAGGCGTCCTCCCGAGCGAAAAACGCGCCCATGTGGAGCGCCTGCAGGACGAGGGGCACCGCGTCGCCATGATCGGCGACGGCGTGAACGACGCACCCGCACTCGTGCAGGCGGACCTCGGCATCGCCATCGGTGCCGGCACAGACGTCGCTGTTGACAGCGCGGACGCCGTGCTCGTGCGCAGTGATCTCCTCGACGCGGTCTCCGCCATCCGCCTGTCGCGCAGCGTCATGCGCAACATCAAGGAGAACCTCTTCTGGGCGTTCTTCTACAACGTCATCGGCATCCCGCTCGCGGCGGGCGTGCTCTACCCCTCCCTCGGCATCAAGCTCTCGCCGATGATCGGAGCGGCGGCAATGAGCCTCTCGAGCGTCTGCGTCGTACTGAACGCCCTGCGCCTGCGCTTCTTTGCCATCGTGCATGAGCCGGTCCGCCAGGAGGAGCGCACACCGATTGAGGTCATGATAAGCCCCATCGTCCCGGCGATGGATGAGATACGTCAAAGTACGGCGGACAGCTCCGCCGCACAGGGAAAGGAAGATATTATTATGGAAAAGACCATCACTGTCAGGGGCATGACCTGCCCTAACTGTGTCAAGCATGTCACGAAGGCTCTCAGCGGCATGGAGGGTGTCTCCGATGTCGCCGTCGACCTCGCAGCGGGCACGGCGAAGTTCACGGCGAGCCGTGCGATTCCGGACAGCGAGCTCGCTGCCGTCCTCGACGATGCGGGGTATGAACTCGGCTGAGAAGGTTCAGCGCATACAAAAACGGTCATTCGGGAAGATGTACTCTCGTATGACCGTTTATTTTATGATGTTTTCGATGTCTCTGCCCGTATAGAAAATACGGAGAATCGTGACCGCCGCGGCATCCTCATCCACGCGATAGAACGCACAATAGTTGTCTACGGACATCTTATGAATCCCCATTGACGCCCACGGCTCCCAATCAACCGCAGGATGTCTGCACGGAAACGTATCCAATGCACGGACAGCCTCCCGTATCCGCCCGGTCTGATCCTGCGCCGCCTCTGGCGCCAGCAGCTCCGACGCGATATAACGGTAAATCGCCCGCAAGTCCTCATACGCGGCAGGTGAATACTGCACGCGGTAAGAGCTCATCTGCGAAATTCCTGTGCGAGTGCCGCATCCATCTCATCCGGCGTCATCACGTTTCCTGTGTTCAGGGAGTCCAGCCCCTTCTCAAGTTCACGGTTCAATGCCTGGCGGGGCATCCCGCCAATGGTGACAGGGCGGCACAAACGCGGTTCGTGCCTTTCCTCTGCGGAGGGTATTCGATTATAGTCAATCGCCGCATTTGACATAACGGCACCGCCTTTCCTTTTTGTGCTCATTGTATCAGTTTTTATCACCTGTGACAAGTTCCCCCGCCGAACGGCTGATTTGAGGCAAACAAAATGACCTCCCCGAACAGAGGAAAAGCACATGTCGCCCTCAAATCATAGGCACAGCATATACCTACTCCACCTTTTCTTCGTTTGCTGCAATCACGCAAGCCCCCCTTTTTCTGTACGTGCACCAAAAGTATACCGCCTGCATGATTTACAAAACGCCGCATTTATCCTACAATAAATGAATCAATCTGTGAGGTGAGGACGTATGACGGAGCAAAAGATCGGCACATCGCGGCGCGCGGTGTTCATCGAGGGCGTGCACGACGGCGTGCCGATTGCGCTCGGCTATTTTGTCGTGGCGTTCACCCTCGGGATTCTCGCGCAGACGGCGGGACTGACCCCGTGGCAGGGCTTCGTGACGAGCATGGTGAACATTGCCTCGGCGGGCGAATACGCGGGCTTCACCGTGATCGCGGCACAGGCGCCCTACCTCGAGATCGCCGTGCTGACCCTCGTTGCAAACGCACGCTACTTCCTCATGGCTGCTGCGCTGACGCAGCGCTTCTCGCCGGAGCTGCCTCTCCTGCACCGCCTCGCCGTGAGTTTCGGCGTGACGGACGAGATCTTCGGCATCACGGTCGCGCGCGGCGGCACACTGGATCCATACTACAACTACGGTGCGATGGCGATCTCCGTCCCCGCATGGTCCGCCGGCACGGCGATCGGCATCGCAGCGGGCGACGTTCTCCCCGCGATGGCGCTGTCCGCACTCTCGGTCGCACTCTACGGGATGTTCACATGGATCATCCTCCCGCCGACAAAGAAAAGCCGCCCCATCGCCGCCATGGTCGCCGCCAGCTTCGTCCTGTCCGCCGCGGCAGCGTATGCTCCCGGCCTGAGCGAGCTCTCGGGCGGTACCCGCACGATCATTCTCACCCTCCTCATCGCCGGAATCGGCGCAGCACTCTGCCCGATCAAGGAAGAACAGGAGGGCCGCAATGCGTGATATATGGATCTACATTGCCGTCATGAGCGCGGTGACCATCGCCATCCGCCTCACCCCGGCGCTTCTCCTGCGGCGCGAGATCAAAAACGTCTTTGTCCGCTCCTTCCTCTTCTACGTCCCCTATGTGACGCTTTCCGTCATGACCTTCCCCGCCATCGTAGAGGCGACGCGCACGCCGCTTGCCGGCGCGGCGGCATTTGCATTTGCCGCCTTCCTCGCGTGGAACGGGGCGAGTCTCTTCCGCTGTGCGGCGGGCGCAAGCATAATGGTGCTGATTGTGGAGGGCATCTATTTTTCGCTGTAATCGACTGTAATTTGCTGAAATGCGTCCGTTAAAAGAAACAAAGGGAGCATGCGCATGGACTTCGACTGCTGGACGGGACTCAAGATCAAAGGGACATCCTACATCATCGCAGAAAAGATTTGCTACAAGGAGAAGACATCGGACGATACATGGACAGAGTATGGTCTTATTACGTCCAAGAGCAATGATCGTATTTGGCTAACGATCGCAGACGGCGGGCTCTCGTGCAGCCTCTCTCATCCCGTCGCCCGTGTTTCTCCGCCGCAGGGCTACCGCCTGCACGACAGAGGAATGGAGCTCGTCACCGGTGTCTGGGGCGATACGGATGCCGCTGTCGGCGATACGGCGGAGTACGAACAATACGAGAGTGCAGACGGCGCGGAGATGTTCTTCCTCGAGAACTGGGAGGGCACAAAGAGCGGCTCCCGCGGGATGAAGATTGCTGCGTCCGACATCGTTCCCAACGATGCACCGTCTGCCGAACGCGACCGGCTGATGGCAGCTGCATGCAGAAAATCCCTGAACCGCTTCACAAAAAACAGCGTGATTATGGGGGCCACCGTGGCTTATGCTGTCATCATCGCAGCCTTCCTTTTCGGTGGTGTGACCGATCTCGGCAAGGGCGATTGGCATGATTTCCGCCGTTTCGTGAACATGCCCTACGCCCTGCATGAACGGCTTGCCGATGCGCCTTACTATGCGGAGGAAGCGGAGGAGGGTGGTGCACGCATCTATACGGCGCATATTGATGCCGCCAGCGCCGCGCTCGATCTCATCGAGGGCGTGGACGGCAGGGTGCAGGATGCCTATGAAGATCTGCACGATGCAGAGCACCCGATCATCATCCGCACACAGGCGGAACTCGCACGCATTACAGCTGCGGCAAACGGAACGGCACGCATCGTCCTCATTGAAGCACCCACCGACGCCGCTCCCGCTGCCGATCAGCTGCAGCGCGGTCACATCCTCGCCCGCTATGGCGTGCTCGTATGCACGGGCGATCAGCGCGGGCGTGCAGGTGTGACGGCGGAACAGGAGGGTTCGGGGGCAGTCACTCCTTCCGCCGCACCTGCGGGCATAGCGCCAAATGCTGCCCCCGCGCCGGCAGCGCCTGCGAGCGAGGACACGCAGCGCCGCACACGACATCTTGCACACTAATCCCCCGCTTTTGCAAACGGCTCACAGACGATAGGAGAACGCATATGATTGACCAGTCCGCACTCATACTCACCGTATTCTACGCCGCGTTCGGCATTCTGCTCATGATTGTGTCGAACATTGTAATGGACTTCTTCATCCCCGGCAACTTCGCCGAGGAGATCCGGCGCGGCAACCGCGCGGTCGCGTGGCTCTCGGCCGGCTCCTTCATCGGCATCGGCGAGATTCTGCGCGCCGTCATCCTCTCGCCCGCCTATGATTCGATGACAACGGACTTTGTGCAGGGCGTTGCGGCAAGCGCAGTCTACGCGGCCGTCGGTATTTTCTTCTTCATCATCGGCTTCTTCATCATCAATGCGTGGCACCGCAAATACGCACTCGCTGAGGAGATCAAGCGCGGCAATACAGCGGCGGGGATCTTTGTTTTCGGCATCTTCGTCGGGCTGTCGCTCGTCATCAGCGGCGCGGTGCATTGATGCGAGCTGCGCGCAGCGACGTGTTCGCGAGGGCGTCATTATGAACAGAAGGAGTACTCTGCATGGAAAACATGGGGCGCAAGGCCGCCATCCTCGCCGCTGCATTTGCCTCGGTCGGCGCGCTCGGCGCGGCGTACATCCATCGGAATGACATCTCCTACGCCGTGTGCGAGGCGGTGCATCCGGAGTGGAATGCAGGCGAGGTGCGCCTCTCGGACGCCTATGACCGCCGCTTCACCCTGCTCAACAACGGCGACGGGACGGAGACAGCACTCTACGACGACAACACTGCCGTGACCTTTCGCAGCGACGGTGCGGGCAGCCTCGTATGGCTCTATGGCACGGCGAGCCTCCTCGCCCCCATGGCGCCGAACTATTTTGCGTTTCACGGATTCTCCTATCCCGGCGGATCCATGGATCTCGCACACATGACATACCGGACAAACGCGCCTCTGTCCCCGCTCCCCGAAGAACCTGCCGCGGCTTCCAAACAGAACCATGGACACGGCGCATCTCACATCTTTGCGGGGCGCGGCAGGTACAACGAACGAAAGAGCTCTCAGTCCGGCGAGGTCAGCCGAAAATCCGGCTTTGGCCAGGCAGGCATCCGCTCCTCGGGAGGGTCGTAAGAGATGCAGACAAACCAAAAGCCGACCTACATCGACACGCTCGATCCCGACATCTTTACCTACATCCGGTACGGCGACTATGCCGACCGCTACCCCGCGCTTACGCCGCAGGAGTTCCCGCAGGAAGTCTATGACGAGATGCGCACGGCGTCCGCCGCACTCTTTCGCATCTTCTGCAAGGCGGCGAAGGTCTTTCAGCAGGCGCCGGACAGCTTCGCCCGCGCAATGGATATGCCGGAGGAGCTGCTGCCCTATCTGCGCATTCCGAATGCATTTCATCTGCCGACATGGCTTGCACGCTTCGACTTCGTCCTCGACGAGAAAGGGCATATCCGCATGGTTGAGATCAATGCGGATACGCCCTGTTTTATCATTGAATCGTTTTATGCCAACAGCGCTGCAGCTGCGTATTTCGGCAGACAGGATCCGAATGCGGAGGCACTCCCCCAGCTGCGGAGCTTTCTCGCACGCATCCACGACCGTCTCTGCGCGCCCGTTGCCGACCTCCGAACACGGGCGCTCATGCGGCGCACCTTCCTCTTCAGCTGCTTCGATGACTACCCGGAGGATCTTGCGACCACGCACTTTCTCATGCGTCTCATGCAGGAGGGTGCAGAGCACGGAGATATCCGCTTCCGCTCGTTCTACGAGATAGAGATTGATGCAAAAGGGCTTCCTCTTGCAGACAACGCATATGCATCTGCACTCTATCGTCTGCACCCGATGGAGATTTTGATCGACGAACGCACACCGGACGGAGATCCGCTGGGGCAGATGTTCCTCGACTTATACAAAGAGGGAAAATTTGCGTTGATGAACCCGCCCGAGGCGATCATCCTGCAGAACAAGTCCTTTATGGCACTCGTCTATGCCCTCGCACAGACGGAGCAGTTCTTCTCTGCGGAGGAATGTGCGCTCATCCGCCGCTGGCTCGCGCCGTCCTATTTCGAGGACGACTTTGCATCGCTCGCGGACGGCACCTACATCCGCAAGGAGATCTGGGGACGCGAGGGGCGCAATGTCAGCCTCGTCGAAAAGCGCGGCGGACGGGCGGCAAAGGTCCTGGAGAAGCAGCCCGACAACGCGGACGACATCATCTGCCGCGGAAGCAGGAAGGCGATGTATCAAGAGTTCATCCGTCAGACGCGCTTTGTCCACACCGTCGATTCCGGCACGATCGAGGGCTGCCTGACACTCTCGTGCTTCATGCTCTTCGGCGCCCCCTCCGCCGTCGGCTGCCGCTTCTCCCCCGAGGAGATTGCGGGCACGGAGGCATATTTCGTCCCGCTGGTCATTTCGCGAAAATAAGAAACACACGTTTCTTTTCTCTGGCTTTTGTGCTATAATATTTCCAGGTGACTGACGATCGCAGGTTTTCTCCCGCAAGGGAGGTGATGTGCATTTGAGCCTGTATGAAATACTCTCGCTCGTGCTAGCGGCGGCAACGCTCGCGGTCAACATCATATTCTTGTTCCTGGAATAGGCAAGAAAAAAGAACCTTACGCAAGGTAACGAAGGCTCTTTCTTCAAGAACATATTTGATTCTAGGGAGAGACCGACGGAACCACTCGTCAGTCACTCTTTTTGTGTCTTCATTATACCCGCGCGGTCAGGCCTTGTCAAGCTTCGCCCTGCCGGCACCGCTCCCAGAGGTTCCCGAGGAGGAAAAAGAGGAGCGAGACCGTGATGCCGACGGCAATGGGGTGCAGCCCGAGCGGCTTGAAGCCCGCCGCCATCGCCGTGCAGTAGACGAGTATGCCGCCCGCCATCGATGCGAGCGCGCCCGTACGTGTCGCCCAATTCGTAAAGAGGCCGAACACGAGCACCCAGAAGAACGCGGTCTCAAGACCTCCGAACGCGAACATATTGATGAGCCAGATGAGCGAGGGCGGGGAGACGGCGAGGAGGAACACGACGATGCCGAGCGCGGCGGTGACGCCCATCGAGAGACGACTCAGGGTCTCTTCGGGAACATCCCGGCCGCGCTTTTGCATATGGTGGAGGTAGACGTCCTTCACCACGGCGGAAGAGGCGACGATGAGTACGCCCGAAATAGTCGAGATCGACGCCGCAAGCGGTCCGATGATCGCAAGCCCGAGGAGCGCGGGCGGCATGACGTGCGCCATCAGCTGCGGGATCACGCTGTCCACCCCGCCGAGCGCCTGTGCAGGAACGCCGAGCACGCCGCGTCCGAGCACGCCGACGAGATTTACCGCGATATTCATAAAGGCAATGACAACCGTCCCGATGATCATGGCCCGGTGCATGTCGCGGCCGCTCCGATAGCTGATGCCGCGCACAACCGACTGCGGCAGGGCAATCGTGAGCGCCCCGACGAGCAGCCACTGCGAAACATACAGCGAAATCGGCATGCGCCCCGCTGCTGTCGGCGTCAGCATCTCCGGATGCGTGCTGCGGAGTTCCGCGAGAATCGCCGCAAGTCCGCCGCCGGCATCGAGCACATAGTAGAAGAGCAGAACAATGCCGAGCATCATCACGATCGCGCAGCAGGTATCCGTCAGCGCGACCGCGCGGAAGCCCCCGATCGACGTATAGACAACGACCACAACGCCGAAGAGGATAAGCCCCAGCTCATAGCTGTACCCCGTAACCGCAGCGAAAAGCTGCGCCCCGCCGACGAACTGCGCGACCATCGAGGCCGCAAAGAACACAACGATCGCGAGCGCCGCAATCGCCGCCAGCGCATCCGACTGATAGCGGTGCCGAATGATATCGACAATCGTGACGGCATGGATGCGGCGCGCGAGGCGCGCCACCTTCTTTCCGAAGATGCCGAGCACGAGGAAGATGGTCATGGTCTGAATGACCGCCATATAGATCCAGCCGAAGCCGATCTCATACGCCATGCCCGGACCGCCGACAAACGAACTGACCGAGCTGTACGTCGCGACCATCGTCATCGCGAGCACGAACGCGCCGAGCGTCTGCCCGCCGACAAAGTAGCCGGAGAGGAATCCGCCCGCATGGCTCTGCCGCCGCACGTACACGCCGAGCGCAAGCATCGCCGCCATGAAACCGAGAAGAGGAAGGAGCACCATGAGATTCCCGCTCATCGGACATCCCCCTCTCCATGCGCATCGAGAGAGACATCCTCTGCCGCCCATGCGAGATACAAGGCCAGCACCGTGCCCACAACGAGCACGCCGACCGTCGATGTCACTGCCCAGAGCGGAAAGCCCGCGATCGTCACCTCGGATTCTGCAAGGCCGAATCCGAGCGCCGTCCAGAGTACGGCAAAGATCACTCCTGCGGCTGCGGTACGCCTCGCCTCACGAGCGATGGCGTCCGCGGCCTTTTTTTCATCCTGCATGATGAAACCTCCTATGAAATTCCTGCTGTCAGAGGCACATGGAGGAAGCACCGATAAATACAGCGATTCCTTGGCTCTCCGCAGCGCATAAATAAGATACCGATCTATCCTATCACATCCGAACGTGAAGCGCAATCATCACCGTTTCAAAACATGCCGGCAGCTTTCTTTCAATAAGTTCCGGTAAATTGTATCAGCATAAGAAAATCGCTTGATTCTTTGGAGAAAAACGTATAAAATATAAATTATCTTTAGAGATCTCTCATTGAAAGGAAGCGAAATTTTGGGCATCAAACAAAAACTGCTCCTGATGGGCACGCTCATGGCAGTCCTTGTTGCGGCGATCTGCGGCATCGGCTACTACAAAGCGCAGGACACGCTCACGGAGAGCACATCGAACGAGATCGAAGCTCTTCTCAATGTCGAAGCCACCTCCATTGACGGCTGGCTCGTTCAGAAGAAGCAGGAGGCTGTGAGCGCCGCGAATCTGCTCGCGGCATACGACGGCAGTCCCGTCTCGATGGACCGCGAGATGATGAGTCTTGCCTCCGATGACAAGGACATCCTCGACCTCGCCTACGGCGCAGAGGACGGCCGCTTCATCAGCTGGAATGACGGCGACATCTCGGCGATCGACCCGCGCGGGCGCGACTGGTACAAGGAGGGCAAGGCCGCGGGCAAGGCGGTCTTTACCGAGGTCTATCAGGATGCTGTATCGAAAAAGATGGTGGTTTCCGTTTCCGCTCCCTACAACGGGAAAAACGGGGCATTTGCAGGCGCCGTCTGCTCAGACATCACCCTCGACACGCTTGCCGCGCGCGTTGCCAATCTGAAGTACCATGGGCAGGGCTCGGGTATCATCATCGACAAGAACGGCCTCATCATCGCCTCCTCCGAGGGAGAAGCGATGCATAAGGCGGACGAGACCCCCTTGCTGAAGGGCCGCTTCTCTGAGATGCAGCAGAAGAAGAATGGCTACTTCGCCACGGAAAAGGACGGCGAGAAAGAGATCGTCGCCTACGCGACCGTTCCCTCCTCCGGCTGGATCATCGGGATCGCCGTACCGGAGAGCGTCGCCTTTGCACAGCTAAACAGCCTCAAGGTCACCTACGCAGGGCTGACCATTCTCGGCGTTCTGCTCGTCGCAGGCATCATCTTCGCCCTCCTGCGCTTTGCCGCGACGATCACCGGCGCGACCGAGCGCCTCATGAACCACGTCGGGGCACTTGCAAAGGGCGAGCTGAACCTGCCCGACATCCCCGTCACCTCGCAGGATGAACTCGGACAGCTCGCCGCGAATTTCAACGCAATGATGAAGAGCATCCGCGACGTCATCCGCCAGGTTGCAGGCACCGCCGAACAGCTCGCCGCAGCCTCCGAGCAGCTCACCGCAGGCGCGCACCAGATGGCAGACTCTGCGACTGAGATCGCGGGCACTGTCACCGTCGTTGCCAACGGCACGGACCAGCAGCTTGAGAGTCTCGCCGACGCAAAGAAGAACATCGGCGAAGTCTCGAACGACATCGATCGCATGACAGACAAGGCAGCACAGGTTGCCGACAGTTCCGTCCAGACGGCAGACGCCGCCGCACGCGGCGAGGCTCTGATGAACGACGCCATGACGAAGATGAGCGGCATCGAACAGAGCGTCCTGCGCTCCGCGGAGGTCGTCGAGAAGCTCGGAGAGAGCTCCAAGCAGATCGGCGAGATCGTCGAGACCATCTCCGCCATCGCCGAGCAGACGAACCTCCTCGCCCTCAACGCAGCCATCGAGGCAGCGCGCGCAGGTGAGACAGGGCGTGGCTTTGCCGTCGTCGCCGAGGAGGTCCGCAAGCTCGCTGAGCAGTCGCGCGAAGCAGCCGAGCAGATCAAGGAGCGCATCAGCAGCGTCCAGCACGACACGGAGCAGGCCGTCGCCGCCATGCAGAGCGGAACGACCGAGGTGCAGGCGGGCACGAGCGCCATCCACGAGGTCGGCGCGCAGTTCGAGAGCATCATGCGCATGGTCGACGGGATCAAGGAACAGATGGCAGACATCAACGCCTCCATGCAGACCGTCGCCAAGGGCACGGAGCGCGTCGTCGCATCCGCAGACACGGTTCACGAGATCAGCCAGGCCACGGCAGAGAACATGCAGAACATCTCCTCCTCGTCCGAGTCGCAGTCCGCCTCGAGCGAAGAGATCGCCTCCGCCTCGCAGTCGCTGGCAACACTTGCGACCGACCTGCAGAACACCACGAGCAAATTCAAGCTCTGAGAGCATATGCAAAGATACCCCGCGGCGTTTGCTGCGGGGTATTTTCGTGCGGAGATCCATTGCTTTTCTTCGCGCGCTGACGCTATAATACAGACAGCCCCCTCTCAAAAAAGATGCCATGCTCCCTTTCGAGAAAAGGGCACGGCATGTGCCCGAACTCTGTGCACTTTTTAGAAAGGCCTCCCATGACCGACATCATCGACATCCACACGCATACGATCGCCAGCATGCACGCGTACAGCACCATCCGGGAAATGGCGGCAGCGGCGAAGGAAAAGGGGCTCGCGCTCCTCGGCATCTCCGACCATGCGCCCGCGCTGCCCGGCACCTTTCACGAGCTGTACTTCCACAACTTCAAGGTCATCCGCCCCGCCGCCTACGGCATTGACCTCATCATGGGCGCGGAGCTGAACGTCCTGGACCACACAGGCACGGTTGACCTGCCGGAAAAGGCGCTGAAAAAACTCCACTACGCCATTGCGAGCCTGCACGATCTCGTCATCGCTCCGGGTTCGCAGGAGGAAAATACCGCCGCCCTCCTCGGCGCGATGGAGAATCCCTATGTCACCATCATCGGGCACCCCGACAATCCCGTCTACCCGATCGACTTCGATGCGCTTGCCCGTGCGGCTGCAGCGCAGCACATCCTCATCGAGGCGAACAACTCCTCGCACAATCCCGGCGGCAGCCGTCCCGGCTCGGATCTCCTCGCGCGCGATCTGCTCGCCGCCTGCCGGCGCCACGGCGCGCATATCATCATGGGCAGCGACGCGCACATCGACATCGACGTCGGCGAACACGCCTATACGCAGGCCATCCTGGAGGAGATTGATTTCCCTGCGGATCTCGTGCTGAACAGCGATCCGGCGCGGCTCAAGGCATGGATTTGGGAGCGGCACGCCCTGAATGCCGTGCATGGGTTGGATTATTTTTCTTAATTTCTGTCGCTTTATCGTTATTTATATCTATTTATTGTTCTTTATACCGTCCACGCAAAGAAAAGCACCTGCCGCAGGTTTTTCGCTCGCAGGTGCTCTTTTTTTATGCGGTTCCGTTCTCGTTCCCCCGTGCGGGCACGCTTATGCAGAAATCTCAGCCCCGACCGATCGCGGCATCCTTCGCCCGCTCTCCTGAGGGGCAGAATGTGCGCCGTCTACTTTCTGCTCACGACGGCGATATAGGAGAACTCCTTGTTGTGATCGAAGAAGAAGTTGAACATCCTGCGGAAGCGATCGATGTTCTCCGTGCGCAATCCGTTGCGGATGATCTTCATCGCGCCGTCGAACCCTTCGTCGCGTACGAGACCCGCCGGATCGAGGAGGGTCATGTCGCCCGTCTGCACCTCTGTCGCAAAGCCCGCATCGTGGAAGAGACGCTCCCACATCTCCTGCGGGAGCGGGTCGACGTTCACATTGATCGCGCGCGAGATGCCCGCCCGCAATTCCCCCGCCTGTTCTTCGTTCGAAACCCGCAGAGCGACATCATGCGTGAGGAGGGTTCCGCCCGGCTTCAGCACGCGGAAGTATTCGGCAATCGCCTTCTTCTTGTTTTCGCGCGGCAGCATCGTGAGCATCGCCTCGTTGATGACGACGTCAAAGCTCTCGTCGGGGAACGGCAGCGCCATCGCGTTGCCCTCGACCACGTCGATCACATCCTCCATGCCGTTCTTCGCAATGTTTGCACGCGCCTTCGCGAGCGCCGCGGGATTCATATCCAGCCCCGTAATGCGGCAGCCGTGAGCCTCCGCGAGCGCGATCATCGTCGTTCCCATATTGCAGGCGACCTCGAGCACACGTGTATCCGCCGTAAAGTCTACGTGTCCGAGCAGCCACTCCGTCGCCTCGCGTCCGCCCGGACGCAGGCGGGTCTTGCCGAGCCGCGCGAGGAACTCATGTCCCATCTCAGGCTTCTTCTCTTCTGCCATCGGAATCACTCCCATCTATATCATTAAAAGCAGCTATTCATCTATGCCGTCAGTATAGTTGAGAATTATCCCCAATTCCGTTGCAGAAGCCACACATCCGAAAAAAGTGCAAAAAAATAACGCGCCCGATTGAGCCCGCCGTCTGTGCGCATCCGATGGAAAGCACATTTCGCAGAAGAAACGAGGCGCCCTCATGCAAGACGCCCCTTTCGCTGCTGTCCCCCGCCGCTGTGGAGTGTTGTTTGGTCAGCTTTCCTCCGGACTCCACACCGTATCCGCAAAGAGCCCGAGCGACTCGCCCGGCAGTGCACGCTGCGCGGAGATCTCGAACGGAACCTTCTGCGCGCGTACGCAGGCGATCGCAAACATATTGATCGCCGTGGACATGTTCATGCCGACGGCGCCGCAGAAATTCTCAAAGTTCTTCTTGAGGTCAGCGTCCATGCGGATGCTGATGCTGGTCTGTGCCATGTATGACATCTCCTTTACAAGTTCGATGCTTTTTCTTAGGATATCATATTTCACACGGCGTTGCAAGAGCTGCATCCGCTCCCGCGCGCAGTTTTCGCAGAAGGTTCGCCTTGCTCTTGCTCACTGCCCCGGCGGATGTGCCGAACAGGACCGCGATGCGGCGCAGGGTAAGATCACTGAAATAGTGAAGGGACAGGATCTTCTTCTCCCGTTCTGTGAGCCGGTGCATCGCGCGTGCGAGAATGCCGCGCACAAGAAGCCGCAGATCCGCGCATGCCGTCGGCTCGTCCGTTCCGCCGCAGCGCTCCCACACATCGCGGCCCTCAGCATCCTGTTCGGGATGGCTGGTGCGCTCCCAGAGGCGCCGCTCACGGCGAAACTCCGTGTAGAGCGCCGTGTGAATGCGCGTCTTGGCGAAGGCCGCAAACGGTGCACCGTGCTGCGGGTCGTAGTCGTGCAGTGCCTCGACGAAGGCGAGCGCCGCGATATTTTCCGCATCGGCCGAAAGAGCCGCATTCCGCAGATACGAGGCGCGGGATTCCCGGATGATCAGCCCGCGGTAGCGCGCGTTCATCTCCGCCGCCGCCTGCGCATCTCCATGCACCGCACGTGCGATCAGGGCGTCCTCCTCCGCCTTTGGGAGCGGCGGATATTCGTTCCGATTCATTCAATCTTCCTCCTTCAGACAACTGTATTCTGAAAGAGAGTATATCGGGAACATATGTACGCCGCAAATTGCCTATCAGCGCGATGGAGATAAAAACGGCGCCGTCGCGGTCTTTTTCTCCGCCCGATCAGCCCACCCATCGCGCCGATATGCAAAAAAGCCGCAGATTTTTCTCTGCGGCAGTTCTGTACAATGATAGGATCGGCATGCGCACATCCATCGCATGACACACCTGCGGAAGCGGTAAAGAAGGCCTGCGCCCCCCGATCAGAGAGAGATCCGTCCGAACTCCTCGAGCATATCGCGCAGGCTCATTCCGCTCGTGCCGCTCAGGACGCCGGAGCGCTCCCCGGGCGCCTGTTTCATCTTTGCGACAATCGCATCGAACAGGTCGTCCTCGATCGATCCGGGGACGAGCTTCTCCCAGTTGGCGTTTTCATAGGGGCGTTCCTTGATCGCGTTCTCGGGGCGGCCCGTTACCTCGAGCTCCGAGATGAACATGATCTCGCGCCGCTGCGGGCTGATGTAGTAGTGTTCCAAAAAGTACTTGCTCGGGCGGGCATCCGTGCTCCCCTCTGCGGTATTCCCCTCCGTGTTCTCGACCAGGCGGACCCATGCCTCGATCATGCGCTCTGAGCCGCTGTTCGGCCGCGGCACCCACCGGGAGTTCTTGGAGTCCAAATAGTAGGTGAACCCGTTGTCCGTAAACAGCGTCTTATAGCGTGCCTTCTTCTCGCGCTTCGCCTCCGCCTTCTTTGCGGCGCGCGCGGCCTTTTTCTCCGCCTTTGCCGCCGCGCGGTCGGCGCTGCGCTGGGCCTTGGCGTCGGCCTGCTGCTCCGTCGTGACCGCCGCATCGGGCTGCGCCGCCGTCTCTGCGGGCGGTGCGGCAAATACGAGCAGCATGACCGCGCCGGCCGCGAGACCTCTCCATCGTTTCATCTCGTTATCCCCCTATCGAAAAACTTCCTGCATCCGGTGTCCGGCTGCCGCGCATCGATCCCCCCGAACGCGCCTTTGCGGAAAAACGGTACAGCAAACACATCTTCTTTGACCTGAATAATCTTCGACATGAACGTCCGAAACCCTTTTGTACGGGGAAATTATTTCAGCGGCGCACGCTCCGGCAGACCCGCGCGCCGCGGATACCCCTTCGGCGTCGGGCGCTCCTTCGTCACGGCGAGAATCGCACGTACATCATCGAGGCCGGGGAGCCGCACGGGGCGTGCACTGATCGCACCGCCGCCGAGGATCTCCGCCGCGCGTTTCCCCTCCGCCTGCTCGGCGGCATAGGCGCGCCCCTTGAGCGCGAGCAGCGTTCCTCCCGTGCGCACGAACGGCAGCGTATACTCGAGCAGCACCGGCAGACGTGCGACGGCTCTGCTCACGGCGATGTCATAGCGCGCGCGGTGCTCCGGCCGGCGCGCTGCCTCCTCTGCGCGCGCGTGGATGCAGCGCACATTCCGGAGCTCCATTGCCGCCGCCGCTTCCGTGAGGAATTTCACGCGTTTGCCGAGCGCATCCATCAGCGTCACCTCTATCTGTGGTGCATAGACCGCGAGTGGGATCCCGGGCAGGCCCGCGCCTGTCCCGACATCGATGAGCGTGCGTGCGGGTGCAAAGAGCTTCGCATCGTACGCCGTCAGGCTGTCGATGATATGCTTCACCGCGACATCCTCGGGCGCCGTCAGAGCCGTGAGATTCATGCGCTCGTTCCACGCGATGAGCAGACGGTTGTAGACGGCGAACTGTTCGATCTGCGCGGCCGTCAGCGCAAGGCCTGCCTCTGCCGCGCGCACTGCCAGGATCTCCTCAAACGGGGTCATGGATGCTCCCTTCTCTGATTTATCCTTTACTGCGGATGAGCACGACAGCGGCATCGTTCACATTCGTTCCCGTCGGCCCCGTGATGATGAGTCCGCCCACGGAGTTCAGCGCAGGGTAGGCATCATTCTCAGCGAGCGCCTCTGCCGCGCTCTTTCCCGCGCGCGCAAGCGCCGCCGTCGTCATACCGTCGACGTAGCCGCCCGCCGCATCCGTCGGGCCGTCCGTCCCATCGCTGCCGACGCTGAACACGGCGACGTTCGAAAGGCCCGTGATGCCCTCTGCCGCCGCGAGCGCGAGCTCCTGATTGCGCCCGCCGCGCCCCTTCCCCTTTACCTGCACGACAGTCTCGCCGCCCGCAATGTAGGCAAGCGAACCGTCCTCCGCATGGCTGCGCGCAATCGCCGCGAGGAACCGCCCCGCCTCGCGCGCCTCAGAGTTCAGCTGATCCGTTAGGAGGATCGGCGTATAGCCGCGCCTCTGCGCAGCAGCTGCGGCCGCTGCGCAGAACTCGCGCACGCTGCCCGTGATCACCGTCGTGACATTCGGCAGCACCGCAGGCAGCGGTTCATCCAGGAGCGCCCGCGCGGCAGGAGAGAGACGGAGGCCGTATTTCGCCGCGACCCGATGCGCGTCCTCCGCCGTCGAGGCATCGGGATGTGCGGGGCCCGAGGCAATCATATCGAGCGGATCGCCGAGGATGTCGCTGAGCACGATCGAGAATACCTGCGCGGGCGCGCAGTGTTCCGCGAACCGGCCGCCCTTCACCGCGCTCATGCGCTTCCTGAGTGTGTTCATCTCCACGATGTCCGCCCCGGAGGCAAGCAGCTGATGCGTGAGATCCATCAGCTCCTCTGCGGGGATCAGCGGCTTTTCAAAGAGCGCGCTCCCGCCGCCCGAGAGGAGAAAGAGCACCGTGTCCTCCGCCGTCAGATCTGCCGTGAGGCGGAGCACCTCCTCCGTCGCCGCGAACGAGTTCTCGTCCGGCACGGGGTGTCCCGCCTCCATGCAGGAGATGCGCGGGAGATCGCCCATCACATGATCGTATTTCGTAATCACAATCCCGCGGTCGATGCGCTCCCCGAGCACGCCCGCCGCCGCACGCGCCATCTGCCACGCCGCCTTGCCGACCGCGGCGAGCACAATGCGCCCTCCGGCGAACCGATGTCCATGCAGCGCCTTCTGCACTGCCGCGTCCGGCAGGATTGCCGCCAGGGCCTCCTCGATGATGCCGTCGGCATCGCTGCGCAGATTCATGATCATCGCTCTCCTTTCCTGTATCGTTTACTTATTATAGCACAGATTTCACCGTCCGAACTTCGTGCCTGCCAAGCTGCTTCCTTCCTGCTGTGAGGAGGCGGGAAAAACGTCCTTGCCGGCATCTTTCCGAAACCGCTTGTTTCTTTGGGGTTAATTCACGACATGCGCGGGCTTCCCGGCCATAAACGACTTCACGTTGTCCGCCGTCGTCTGCATGATCCGCTCGCGTGCCTCCTTCGTCGCCCACGAGATGTGCGGCGTGATGATGCAGTTCGGCGCATGAAGGAGCGGATTGTCCGCGCGGATCGGCTCCGTCGATGCCACGTCCACCGCAGCACAGCCGACCTTCCCGCACGCGAGCGCCGCGGCGAGATCGGACTCGACGATGAGCGGCCCGCGCCCGTTGTTGACAATGATCACGCCGTCCTTCATCTGCGAAATCCGCGCCGCATTGATCAGCCCCTCCGTCTCCGGCGTCAGCGGACAGTGCAGAAAGATAAAGTCCGACGATCCGATGAGCTCATCCAGCGGCACATAGTCTGCAAGCGCCCGTCCCTCCGCACGCTCCGAGCGGCTGTACGCGAGAACGCGGACATTCATCGCGCGCAGGACACGTGCTACCGCCATCCCGATCCGGCCGAATCCGATGATGCCTGCCGTCTTGCCGCTGACCTCGATCAGCGGGCGTTTCCAGTAGCAAAAGTCCGCGCTCTCGGTCCACTCTCCCGCATGCACCGAGCAGTCATGCAATCCGACATGCGAGCACGCCTCGAGAAGCAGAGCGACAGCATATTGCGCTGCATTGTCCGTACCATAGGCCGGCACATTCATGACAGGGATCCCCTTTGTACGCGCATACACCGTATCCACGACATTGTATCCCGTCGCGAGCACGGCAATTGCGCGCAGGTTCGGGCAGGCATCGATCACCGCACGCGTGAGCGGCGTCTTGTTCGTCACGGCGATCTCCGCAGTGCCGATGCGCTGTGCGATCAGCGGCGACTCCGCATAGGAGGTGCGGTCATAGACCGTCACATCACCGAGCGCCTCGAGCGGCGCCCAGCTGATGTCGCCCGGATTCTCCGTATACCCGTCGAGTACAACAATCTTCATCGCAGCTCCTCCTGTCCATCCTTTTTCTCCATTTTACACGAATCTGCAGCCCGGCGAAAGCCCCGCATTTCCGCGGACCATTTTTCGCCCTGCGCCACTTCAAACAGGACCTCTGCCGCATCGAGACCAGCGCCGAACATACCAAGACCGGCGCGCCGATGTCGAATCGTGTCCGCGCGGGCGCCTCCGCCTTGTTCAGATCTTTGCAGTCCGATGCCTACTGCACCCTCCCCGCGTCCAACGTATGAATTTCATCGGCAAAACAGGTGAGCAGCGCGCGGTCGTGCGAGATGAGCAGCATGCCGAGGCGGCGCTCCGCCCGCAGCCGCAGGAACAGGCGCAGAATCTGCTCTTGAATAGAGACGTCGAGCATGGTCGTCGGCTCATCGAGGAGCAGGATCCGCGGCTTTGTGAGCAGCGCCCGTGCGATCGCCGCGCGCTGCAGTTCGCCGCCCGAGAGCTCGTGCGGCCGCCGCCCCAAAACGTGCGCGGTCAGTTCCACGGCGCGCAGTTCCGCTGCGATCTGTTCTTTCGCAGAGCCGCCCTCATCGAGCAGGGACGGATGAATCGCAAAAACCTCCTGCAGACTTTCCTCCATTGTGCAGCGCGGGTCGAATGCCTGCTCCGGATTCTGCGCAACGAGCTGCACGCTCCGGCGAAAGGCCCGCATCTCCGCACGCGAAAGCGTCGTCAGATCGCGCCCCTCCCACAGAACCGCGCCGCCGTCCGCGGGAATGAGCCCGAGCAGGATGCGCACGAGCGTACTCTTGCCCGCACCGCTGCGCCCCTCGAGTCCGATGGTGCGTCCCTCGGCAACGACGAGACTGCACGCATCCAGAATGCGCAGAGGCTCATCCGCCGCACGACCGCGCATGCTCTTCGTCACCGCACGCGCCTCGAGTACGGCAGGGCTGCGGGGGGATTCCTCTGCCGGTGCAGGTTTGCGTTCGGTGCCTGTCCTTTTTTCATGCGCCAGGAACTGCGGCTGCGCCCGGAAATACGCCTTCGTGTACGGGTGCGCGGGATGCGCCCACACATCCGTCCCCTGCTCCACAATCCGCCCCGCCTGCATGACGACGACACGGTCGGCCAGCTGCGCGGCGAGCGGGATATCGTGGGTGATGAGGAGGAGGGATACCCTTCCGCACGCACACAGGCGGCGCAGATTATCGGCAGCCATCTGCCAGACGGCAGGATCCAGCCCCTTCGTCGGCTCGTCCGCGAGAATCCACTGCGGCTCGCCTGCGTCCGCCATCGCACAGAGCACGCGCTGCAGCATTCCGCCCGAGAGCTCATGCGGATAGGAACGCAGCACCCGCTGCGGATCGTCAAAGCCAAACCGCGCAAGGAGCGCCGCATACTGCGCCTCGTCCCATGCGGGGCGTCCCGCTCCGCGCCGCACATCCGCCATCTGCCGCCCGATGCGGTGCACCGGGCTCAGCGCGGCCCGCGGCAGCTGCGGCACGATGCCCCATTGTTTGCCCCAGTAACGGCGGCGCAGCTCCTCCTGTCCGAGCGCGGTCACGTCCGCAGCGCCGAACAGCACTTGTCCCTCGACTGCAGCTCCCGGAGGCAGTGCGCCAAAAAGCGCCTGTCCGAGCGTCGATTTCCCGCTGCCGCTCTCTCCGATGATCGCCGTCACGCCCCCCGCGGGGAACACAGCATCCACATGATCGAGCGCCGATATGCCGCCCGCGCCGTCCGAATAGCGCACAGTGAGTCCGTGCACGGCAAACGCATGCTGCTGCCCCCTCATCCGCGCACCTCCCGATGTATATCGAAGCGGCGGCGCAGCATCTGCCCGACCGTATTGAGCGCGCCCACGAGCAGGAGAAGCGCCGCGCCCGGCACGATGATGAGATGCGGCGCCTGACGGTAGTAGAGCATCGCGTCGCTGATCATCGTGCTCCAGTCCGGCGTCGGCGGCTGCACGCCGAGGCCGAGGAAACTCAGCCCCGCGATCGCAAGCACCCCGCGCCCGAGCCGCAGCGAACCGAGCACGAGCAGCGTCCCGCCGAGCGCCGGCAGAATGTGCCGGAGGATCATCCGCCCGTCGCTGCAGCCGAGCACACGCAGATTCTCTACATAGGGCTGCGCAGAGAGCCCCATGACCTCCGCACGCACGATGCGCGAGAACCCCGCCCACGAGCCCGCAACGAGCGCGAGCAATAGGCCCGCAGCGCCGGGTCCGACAAAGCCCGCGACGGCCACCATGAAACTGATGCCCGGGATCCCCTGGAACACATTGCTGACCATCGTCAGAACGGCATCCGTCCGCCCGCCGAAATATCCCGCGAGCACGCCCACAATCGTCCCGATGCCGAGCGCCAGCACCGTCGAGACCAGAGAGAGCAGGATCGCACTGCGCCCGCCGTAGAGCATCCGGCTCAGGAGATCGCGCCCGAGTGCATCCGTGCCGAGGAGATGTGCCGCCGTTGGTCCCTGCAGGCGGATCGCCATATTCGGCTCGAACGGATTCATCGGCGCCAGCTGCGGGGCAAATATGCCGGAGAGGACAATCCCCGCGAGTACGAGCACGGCAGCGCAGCCCATCCAGCGCTCCATCACCGCTCACCTCCCGGCAGGATGCGCGGGTCCATGCGTGCGAGCAGGAGATCGACCGCGAGGGTCACGAGCACATAGATCGCTCCCAGGAACAGCACATACCCCTGCAGCAGCGGATAGTCGCGGTAGTGGATCGCGTCGAGCGCGAGCGAGCCGATGCCCGGCAGAGCAAAGACCGTCTCCACGACGATCGCTCCGCCGAGCACAGCTGCGAAGAAATTCCCCAGCATCGCCGCTACGGGGAGCATTGCGTTCGGCAGCGCATAGACGAGGAGTACGCGGCCTTCGCTGAGACCGCGCAGGCGTGCAACGCGCGCGTAAAAGGACGAGAGGGCGCCGCGCAGCTGACTGTCGAGCAGCTGCGCCGTCATCGCGAGCGTCACAAGCGCGAGCGCGAGCGACGGCAGAACATAGCCCGCCGCGGACTCCACGCCGTTCGTCGGCAGGATATGGAGCCACACGCCGAAGACCAGGATGAGCAGGATCGCCGTGAGGAACGACGGCGCCGCCAGCATGACCTGCGTTGCGCCGCGCACCATCTGCTCCCACATCGTCCCGCGCAGGTAGGCCATCGCGAGGCCGAGCCCGATGCCGCCGACCACCGCCCATACGAGAGCCGCCGCAGCGAGCGCCGCCGTCACAGGCAGCCGGTCGAGGAGCGCCGTGAAGACCGGCATCCCCAGATGGTAGGACATGCCGCCGTCCCCGTGCAGGAGGCGCCGCAGCCACAGCCCGTACTGCGCGTACCACGGCTGATCCAGACCGAGATAGGAGCGCAGCGCAGCGACCTCCTCGGCGGACGGCATGCCCATCCCCGTCCCCTCCAGCATAATCTCTGCCGGATCGCCCGGTGAGAGCTGGCCGAGGCCAAACGCGAGCAGACTGACGCCGAAGAGCACCGGCAGAGCGCTTGCAAGCCGCCCGCAGATATAGCGCTGCACCGCATTCATCTCCACGCCACCTCCGCCAGCGACACCCCGTAGCGCAGCGCCCGGTATCCCGTCAGGCGCGCCGCATTGTAGACCACAATGTTTTCATCAAAATAGAGCGGGACGACCGGCTGTTCCTCCACGCCGATCTCCTGCAGCCGATCAAAGAGCGCCCGCCGCCTCCCCTCGTCCGCCGCGGTGTCGAGCTCCGCGAGGAGCGCGTTCACCTCCGGATTGTCATAGCCGAGCGACAGCGCCTTGTTCCGCGGCCCGTTCGGCGCGAAAAAGCCCTTGAACACATAGAGCGGATCGCCGTTCGGCAGACCCTGCTGGCTGCGCGCGATGTCGTAGTCCCCGCGCCGCATCCGCGCCGTCAGCATCGGCGCCTCGAGCGCCTCGATGCGCACATCGAGGCCGATGTCTGCGAGCCAGTATGCAATCAGCTCCGCCTCGCCCTTGGCGATCGGGTCCGCGCCGTTCACACAGTAGACGATCTCCTGCCGCGCATCGCCGAGCACCTCATGCGCGAGCCGCTTTGCCTCCGCCGTGTCCCGTGCCACGGGGAACTCCTTGTAGAACGGACTGGAGATGCTCAGCAGATTCGTCGTCGGCTCTGCATAGCCGAGATAGAGCGCATCTGCGAGCAGGCGGCGGTCGAGCAGGAGACTCACAGCGCGCCGCATGCGGACATCGTTGAACGGCGGCCGCGTCCCGTTCAACGCCAGATAGCGCACCATGATCGAACGGCTGACCGAGACGGCGAACCGCTCGTCCTGCGCCAGCTCATCCGCCAGCACCGGCGGCATCGCGCTGACATCCAGCACGCCCATGATCTCCTCCGCCTTGAGCGCGGCAAAGCGGACATCGGGGCTCGGGATGGTGCGGATCAGGATGCGGCGCGCACGCGCCTTTTCCCCGTAGTAATCCTCGTTGCGCTCAAGAACGACATAGCGGTCCTGCACATTCTCCGCGATGCGGAACGGCCCCGTCCCGCACGCGGTCCCCGCGAACGAGCCGTCATCCGCAAGGCACGAAGGGGCATAGATCGGGCTGCCGAAATTCATCATATTGTAGAGCTGATTGACGTTCGGCTTGGCAAAGGTCATCCGCACCGTCAGCTCGTCGAGAGGCTCCACGCGGACGAGATTCGGATAGTAGTTCTTGCGGCTGCGGGAGTAGAAAATGCTCAAAGGCGCCCCCTTGCCCATCCACGCGATATTGTCCGCAACCGCCTGCGCCGTGAAGGGCGTCCCGTCATGAAAACGCACCCCCTGCCGCAGATGGAATACCCACACGCGTCCGTCGTCCAGCATCTCCCAGGACACGGCGAGGCACGGCGCAGGAGCGCCCGTCTCCTCATCCGCCGTGATGAGCGGTTCCCAGACGCCGAGGATCCGGCTGCAGTAGTAGCTGTCATGCACGCCCGGAGCGAGCGGGCGATACGCCGCGAGGACGATCGTATCGTCCGCCGCGGCGCTTGTCCCCTCCGTCCGTTCCTCAATGCTCTGCCCGCAGCCCGCAGGCGCAAGCAAAAATATGAGCAGGACGAGCGCGCGCAGATATCGCATAGAGAGCTCCTTTCTCTGCATTTAGGAACAGCAAAAGCGGCTGCTGCACAAAGAGTTTCTTCATCCAGCAGCCGCTCTTTTCGCCCCTTCCGCCATGCTCCGCATGCCCCCGGCAGGCAGGCGGGGGGGATGAAGGATTCATCGCCGTCGTGCGCGGCATTGGGAGATAGAGGCTCTCCTCCGAGCGCGGCAAAATACACCGCACATTCCCAGGCGTCATTACAAAAACCCCGTCCGAGATGAGACGGGGCTTTTCCACACAAAAACCTGCCTTCATGCCCGTTCGGGCACCGAATCTGCTGATGAAGTCCATTTGACTTTAATCGCTATTGCAGTATAATGAAATGGAAATATATTTGTCAACCAATTTTACACCGCATCTGCGCATCCTGATCCATCTCGCATCCATAAAATAATTGCCGCATCTTCGGCAGAATAATTTCCGTATCGATCGGAAGCACGCGCAATTTTCACGTAAATTACTCTTGTTTATCGCTTTTATAAAAAAATTTCATTGTAATTTTTCTCCAAAGCTAGCAGGAAAACCAGAAAAGAGAGAGAATTAAGAATTCTGTCGAAAGAAAGTTTCCGAAATATACAACGGGAACTAGAAGAACTGATATGATAGGAGATGTATTCTATGGATGCAGCAACGCTGACACTGGGAGTGCTCGCCGTGGCGGCGATCTTCTTCGCCACCGAGATCATCCCGCTCGCAGTCACGGCAATGGGTGCGGCAGTCGCACTCGGCCTCCTGGGTGTTCTGACGCCGAAGGAAGTCTTTGCCGGGCTGTCGAACTCCACCGTCGTGCTCTTCGCGGGCATGTTCGTCATCGGAGCAGCGATGTTCCAAACGGGACTCGCCCAATGGATCGGGATTGCCGTGGTGAAGAAGTCCGGCACGAACGAGCGCGCGCTGATGACGGCCCTGATGTTGATCACGATCATCCTGTCGTCGGTGTCCTCGAACACGGCGACGGTCGCCTGTCTCATGCCGGTCGTTATTCAGATCTGCGCGGCCGCAAAGGTTCCCGTGTCGCCGCAGCTGATGGCACTCGCTGTCGCGGCAAACGTCGGCGGTACGATCACGATGATCGGTACCCCGCCGAACATCCTCATGAGCGCAACGCTCGGCGCAAGCGGACTCACCCCGTTCGGATTCTTTGAGTTCGCATGGATCGGTGTCCCGCTCTCCATCCTCGGTCTCGTCTACATGCTCACAGTCGGCTACAAGCTCTGCCCGCGCCACATGGTGAAGGTAGAGGGAGAATCCGCGAGCGAGGACGGTCCGAAGGACAAGAAGAAGATGATGGTCTGCCTTGCAATCCTGCTCGCGGTCATCGTCGCGATGGTCTTTGAGAAGGATATCCACGTCCCGATGCAGATGTCTGCCATCATCGGCGCACTCGCCTGCGTGCTGACGGGCTGCCTCTCCGAGAAGCAGGCATATCAGGGCATTGACTGGACGACGATCTTCCTCTTTGCCGGTATGCTCCCGCTCGCCAGCGCCATGGATCACAGCGGCGCGGGCAAGCTCATCGCGGACTTCGTCGTCGGCCTCATGGGCGAGGCTCCCTCGCCGCTCGTCATCGTCGCGGCGATGTTCATTCTCTCATGCGGTCTGACGCAGTTCATGTCGAACACGGCGGCAGCGGCGCTGCTCGCTCCGATCGGCATCTCGATCGCAGAGTCCATCGGCGCTTCGCCGTATCCGGTCATCATGGCGATCGGCATTGCCGCATCCTGCGCGTTCACGACGCCGGTTGCGACCCCGCCGAACACGCTCGTGCTCGGGCCCGGTCAGTTCCGCTTCATGGACTATGTCAAGGTCGGCGTGCCTCTTGCGATTCTCTCGCTGATCCTCTGCATGGTCGTTATCCCGATCGTATGGCCGTTCTAAGGAACTGTCAGACATAAGCGGCAACAGCTGAGCGGTTCTCCTCTCAGAATGCTCGACCGTGAACAATGCGAACTGGAAACAGAGTACGTTGGTTCACCGTGAACAGGTGCGCCCCATCCCGGGGCGCACCTGTTTTTTATTGGCCGTGCGGAGGTGCCGCACGGCCCGGACAGATGAGGAGGATGCTCCATGAAAAAAGAAACACTGCTCAACCATCTGAAGGCGTTTGACCCGGCTGTCTTTGGCCTCCTGCAGGATGAGGTACAGCGACAGCGCAATATGCTCTCGCTGGTCCCGACAGTCAACGCCATGTCTCCGCTGGCAGCCTATCTCGTCGGGAGCCCGCTCGCAGGCAGCAGCATCGAGAGCTGCAGCGCGCGGCACGGAAATGCAGCCGAGGAGCTCGCGCGCACGCGTGCCGCAGAGCTTTTTAACAGCGAGCACGCCATTGTCCGGCTCGGGAACATTGCCGCTGCTTCGCGCGTAGTTTTCCTCGGTCTGCTGCAGCCCGGCGATACCGTGCTCTCGTTCAACCTGCGCAAACAGGAACACTGTGCGGGGCTGAACTATCGCTTTGAGAACTACGGCATCGACCCCGCGGCGCAGCGGGTCGACTGGGATGCCGTCCTGGCGATGGCAAAGGAGCTGAAGCCGCGGCTCATCATCTTCTCCCCGGTCAGCTATCCGCGCATCCCGAACTATCAGCGCCTCGCCGCCGTCGCACGCGAGGTCGGCGCCTATCTCTGGGTGGACATCGGTCAATGCGTCGGCCTCATCGCAGCAGGTCTCATCCCCTCCCCCGTGCCGCTCGCCGATGTCGTGAGTTTCCCGACGGGTGATTCGCTGCGCGGCCCCGAGGGTGCGGTCCTCCTCTGCAAAAAGGAACTGGCGGACCAACTGGATACGGCCGTCGTCAACAGCGGGCATACCGCGCTCTACGCGAACCGTCTTGCTGCGCTGGCCTTTGCCCTGCACGCGGCGGCACAGCCGAAATTCCGTGCCTACGGCGAGCAGGTGCTGCGGAATGCCAAGGCGCTCGCAGCCTCCCTTGAGAGCCGCGGCGCAACACTCCTGTGCGGCGGAACCGAGACCCATCTCGTGCTGGCAGCGCCCGCGCCCAACGTAGATACCACAGACGCGGTGCACGCGCTCGCGCGGATGGGCGTGCAGACAAAGCGCGACCGCATTTCAACGATGCGCTCGGAGATGGTTCTCTCGGCCCTGCGCCTTTCCGCGCTGAATCCGACGACCCGCGGTCTCAAGGAGGAGGACATGACCCTCGTCGGTCAAATGCTGGCGCGCGTTCTCTCCGGCGGCATCAGCGCGCATGAGGAGGACGATATCCGCACGGCCATCGCCAAGCTCATCATCGACAAGCCCATCTTCTCCGAGGAGTGGATCAACACGGAGGCCATGGCAAGCATCTTCTACCCCGAGGCCGATACGAATGAGGTACATGAACATGCGGCGAGCGAACGCATGAACATCATCAAGAATCTCTTCCACAAGGAATAACCTCTCGCCCAATCCCTCCGGCGGAGCGTCTGCGCCCCGCCGGAGTTTTTTACTGCGCAAAAATATTCTCTCGGCAAAAATCCTCAGAAACATCAAAATCGGGTGACCAACGCGCTCCGTTGTGCTATAATAAACGCATACAGTCTGTCATGCGGAGCTGCCGCATTGTTCCTATGATCTTTTGCGAAAACGTAAGAGGAGAACCGCCCATGAAAAGAGAAGAAGTTGCAAATCATCTGAAGGCATTTGACCCCGAGATCTATGCTCTGCTGGAGGAGGAACGCCAGCGCCAGCGCTATACGCTCTCGCTCCTCGGAGGATTGGCTGCGCAGGCGGGATGGAAAAGATGCGCCAAAATGATGTGACTGAATTTATCTGTATTTCCTAAAAACGGGAACTAGAAGAACTGTATGATAGGAGATGTTTCTATGGATGCAGCAATGGTGACACTGGGGGTTCTCGCAGTAGCAGCGTTCCTGTTTGCTACCGAGCTTATCCCGCTGGCAGTCACGGCAATTGGAGCGGCAATCTCGCTCGGGTTGTTGGGAGTCTTGACTCCGAAGGAGGTTTTTGCAGGATTATCGAATTCCACCGTCGTTCTCTTCGCAGGTATGTTCATCATCGGCGCGGCGATGTTCCAAACAGGTGTCGCGCAGAAAATCGGCATAGCTGTTGTTAAAAAGTCTGGAACAAATGAGCGCTCGCTGATGGCAGCAATCATGCTTATCACAATCGTTCTGTCCGCGGTCTCCTCGAACACGGCGACCGTCGCGTGCCTCATGCCCGTTGTTGTCCAGATCTGCGCAGCTGCAAAGGTTCCGGTTGGGCCCCAGCTCATGGGTCTCGCCGTCGCCGCAAACGTCGGCGGCACGATCACGATGGTCGGCACCCCGCCGAACATCCTCATGAGCGCAACGCTCGGCGCGAGCGGACTCACGCCGTTCGGCTTCTTCGAGTTTGCATGGATTGGTGTTCCTCTCTCGATCGTCGGCGTTCTCTACATGCTCACGGTCGGCCGCAAGCTCTGCCCGCAGAACATGGCTGTTGTGCCCGAGGGCGCAGCTGATAAGAAAGAGGAAGTAAAGGATCCGCGCAAGATGATGATCTGCGCAGCGATCCTCGTCGGCGTTATCATCGCGATGGTTCTCGAGAAGGACATCAACGTCCCGATGCAGATGTCTGCCATCATCGGCGGTCTCCTCTGCGTGCTCACGGGCTGCCTCAATGAGAAGCAGGCATACCAGGGCATTGACTGGACGACGATCTTCCTCTTCGCAGGTATGCTCCCACTCGCAGGCGCAATGGACAAGAGCGGCGCGGGCAAGGTTATCGCTGACTTCGTTGTCGGCCTCATGGGCGATGCACCCTCTGCGGTTGTCATCGTCGCGGCGATGTTCGCACTCTCCTGCGGTCTGACACAGTTCATGTCCAACACGGCAGCAGCGGCGCTTCTCGCGCCGATCGCGATCTCGATCGCACAGTCCGTCGGCGTTTCGCCGTACCCGGTCGTCATGGCGATCGGTATCGCAGGATCCTGCGCGTTCACGACGCCGGTTGCAACGCCGCCGAACACGCTCGTTCTTGGACCTGGTCAGTTCAAATTCATGGACTATGTCAAGGTCGGACTTCCGCTTGTCTTTATCTCGCTGATCGTCTGCCTTGTCGTCATCCCGCTTGTATGGCCGTTCTAATCGACTGAGCCGTCTTTCTTTCGAACAAGCACAGACGCGTCCTTCGGGGCGCGTCTTTTTTTCAGCATAAAATCCTCAGAAACATCAAAATCGGGTGACCAACGCGCTCCGTTGTGCTATAATAAACGCATACAGTCTGTCATGCGGAGCTGCCGCATTGTTCCTATGATCTTTTGCGAAAACGTAAGAGGAGAACCGCCCATGAAAAGAGAAGAAGTCGCCAATCAACTGAAGGCCTTTGATCCCGAGATCTATACGCTGCTCGAGGATGAGCGCCAGCGCCAGCGCTACACGCTCTCACTCCTGCCGAACATGAACGCCATGTCGCCGTTTGCGAAGTACCTCGAGGGGAGCATCCTGACGAACAGCGTCTATGAACGCAGCAACAAGGCAACCAGCCTCGGTCTGCGTCTCGCCTCCATTGTCTGCGCACGCGCAAAAGAACTCTTTCACAGCGACCATGCCATCGTCCGTCTCGGGAGCATTGCCTCCGCCTCGCGCGTCGTGTTCCAAGCGCTCCTCAACCCCGGCGATACGGTCCTGTCGTTCAACCTGCGCAAGCAGGACCATGCCGTAGGGCTCTCCTATACCTTCGAAAACTGCGGCATCGACCCGGCAACGCAGCAGGTCGACTGGGGCGCGGTGCGCGAGCAGGCCGAGCGCGTCAAGCCGAAGCTCATCATCTACTCTCCTGTCAGCTACCCGCGGACGATCGACTACCGTATCCTCTACGATATCGCCAAGGGCATCGATGCCTACCTCTGGGTCGACATCAGCCAGTCCGTCAGCCTCGTTGCGGCAGGGGTTATCCCCTCGCCCGTGATGCTCGCGGATGTCGTGACATTCTCCACGAACGGATCGCTCCGCGGGCCCGACGGCGCCGTCGTCCTCTGCAAAGAAGAGATTGCCGACTGCCTGGATGCAGCGGTCATCAATACGGGGCATGAGGCACTCCACATGAACCACCTCGCCGCGCTCGGCGTTGTCCTGCGCGAGGCGGGCACAGACGGATTCCGCAGCTATGCGGAGCAGGTGGTAAAGAATGCCGAGGTGCTCGCACGCTCCCTTGCCGATCACGGCGCCTCTGTTCTCTGCGGCGGGACGGACACACATCTCGTCCTCGCCTCTGCTGCGGCCGGCATCGATCTCGCGGAGGCATCCAAGGCCATCGCTCAGATCGACATACGCGCGATGCGCGAGAACATCCCCACGATGAGCTCCGGCCTTTTCCTCCAGGCACTGCGGCTCTCCACCACCAACCCGACCACACGCGGTATGCATGAGGAGGACATGGCATATATCGGCACTCTCCTGGCAAAACCGCTCACCTCCGTCCTCTCGCCCGAGGAAATCGAGGCAACGCGGCAGGAGATCGTCGCCCTTGTCAAGGACGCTCCCGTCTTCTCCGAGGAGTGGATGGGCGACACCGAGGGCTGATCCTCCTATAACACACAGCGCCCCTCCGATCGAATATCGGAGGGGCTTCTGTATGATTGCATGTGTTTTTACTTGATGATATACTAGAAACAAACAGGAGGTGAGTTCTATGGACACCTTGGTACAATTTCACATAGATGAATCGGAGCGCGCAGAAGCCGCGGATATCTGCACGGCGCTCGGCATTGATCTGCCAAGCTATCTGCGGATGTGTACCTCCCGCCTCGTACGGGAGCGCGGTATCCCATTTCGGATGCATCTGAATGATGTCGGCTCTGTAAAGGAACCAAAAACACTGGACACCTTGACTGCTGCGGAGCTGAATGCAAAGCTCGAGCACAGCTGCAACCAAAGCCTTGCTGATGAAGGCAGGCCCCTTGATGATGTGTTTGATGAGCTCAGACGAGGTCTCGGTTCGAATGGATTTGTATGAAATCGTCATAACGCTCGATGCTGCGGATGATCTCAGCGGGCTGCGCAGCTATATTGCCGATGCTCTGCTTGCCCCTGATACCGCGCGAGCTTATCTTGATATGCTCTATATGGAGATGAAAAACCTCTCTACACTGCCGAAACGCAGCAAATGCATCGACGATGAGCCTTGGCACTCGCGCGGAATCCGAAAAATCATTGTGAAGAACTTCGTCATATACTACCGCGTCGAAGAGTTTACTATGCGGGTCTACATCCTGAATGTCATCTATGCCCGACGCGACCAGCTGCGCATGCTTGCACAGATAAAAATTGACTGATATACGAAAACGCCTGCCCACGAAGGTTCATAGCTTCATGAGCGGGCGTTTTTGATGCATTTCATAGCATACGCCGTCTTTCCTTTATCATTATGCCATCTTTACAAATCAGGCCGTTCATCTTTGCTCCGCTCCGATGATCTCTTTCCAGATATACCCCTCGCGCACGCCGGAGTCGCTGTACCGGATGTCGGCGGCGGCAAAGGTCTCGGCGAGGACGCTCGCGATGATCATGCCGGGCACGATGTTGTGGAGGCGGTCGGGCGCGGCGCGCAGGAGCACGGCGGTATCTGCCTCCGTGAGCGGTCTGCCGCTGCCGAACATGGCGATCATCTGAGGCAGTGCATCTGCGGGCAGGAGACGCGGCGTCTCCTCCGGATGGAGCAGCGCATGCATACGGCTCGCACTGCTGAGGACGCCGCCCATCCCGACCATGTGGCGCGCACGCAGGTTCCGCACAGCGGGCACCTCATCGAGCACGCTCCGCACCGCTGCGGCGATCGTCCGGCATTCCTCACGGGTCGGCAGGAGGCCTGCCACGTGTGCCTTGCTCATGGCGAGCGAGCCGAGCGGCAGGCTCCACCTGCCCTGCATCGCACGCCCCGCAAAAGAGACAATCTCGGTGCTGCCGCCGCCGATGTCGATCATAATGCCGTCTGCATGCGCGATGTTCTGGGTCGCACCGATGAAGTCGTACATCGCCTCCTCATCGCCGGAGATGATGCGGACCTGCACCCCTGTGCGCCGCGCGATCTCCCCGACGGCCGCACGGCTGTTCACGGCGCTGCGCAGCGCCGCCGTCGCAAAGGCATGGACGTGCGGGATGCAGAACGTATTGATGAAGTCCATGAATCCATGCAGAATTTTGACCGTCTTTTCGAGCCCCGCGCGCACGAGGCGGCCGTTCTCGAGATAGCCCGCGAGGCCGACGGTGTGCTTGCGCTTCATGAGCAGTGTGAACTGTCGGCCCTCGATCTGGTAGACTGCCATGCGGATGGTGTTCGAGCCGATGTCGATGATCGCGTGCAGCATGGCACTACCGCTTCAGCCCGCTGCCGGGCACGGGGATGACGACGCGGTAATTGTCGGGCATGCCGTCCGCAAAGAAGGCACGCGCCCCGGCAAGCCCTGCCGCGGCGGTGAGCTCCGCATAGATGCCGCGGTGGTTGAGCGTCTTTGCCGCCTTTAGAATCTCGCTGTCCTCGACGGCAACGGCATCGCCGCCGCTGCGGCGCAGCGCTGTCAAAATATCGTCCATCCGCGGCGGCGCGCCCACGCGGATGGTCTCGGCGATTGTACTTTTGCGCGGGGTCTCGGGCAGACCGTGGAAGGCCTCGACGACGGGCGCACATTTCGTGCTCTGCACGCCGACGAGATGCGGCAGCCGCCCGATCTCGACAAAGCCCTGATAGAGCCCGAGCAGCAGCGATCCGTTGCCAATGGGGACAAAGATGTAGTCGGGCACCGCATCGCCGAGCTGGCGATAGATCTCGTGCGCCATGCTCTTGATGCCGTCGGCAAAGAGGGGGTTGTAGATATGCGAGGCGTAGTAGTCGCTGCCGAGTTCCGCGCGCGCCGTGCTGCCGGCGTTCATACGCCCGTTCGGCACGCGAATGACCGCAGCGCCGTACGCCGCGATCTGCTTGGCGCGCTCGGCGGAGATATCGTCGGGCACATAGACCCTGCACGCGATTCCCGCCGCCGCCGCATAGGCCGCAACCGCCGCGCCCGCGTTGCCCGCAGAGTCAACGGCGACGTGATCGATGTCGAGATGCGCGAGTTCGCCGATGAGGCGCTTCGCCCCGCGGTCCTTGAACGAGCCCGTCGGCTGACGGTCCTCCATTTTGAAAAAGAATTGATGCCCGTCCACCTTGAGCGGCAGGAGCGGCGTCTCCGTCTCGCCGAGAGTCACCGCCTCATGGCGGTCCTCCGCGTCCATCGCAGTCTGATACAGGCGAAAAAGCCCGCCGCATTCACACGCATAGGCGTGCGTCGCGACGGGGTATTCCTTTTTGCATCGCTCGCAGTAGAAATGCATGACCGATCCTCCTTCGAAGCATATGAAGTTGGCCGATAAGGAGCTCTCTATTTGGTCTGTGCATCGGATTCCGCAGGCACGCCCGCCGCATACATGGGCGGCTCGACATCCTCGGTGAGCGCGTGTGTGCCGAGCATCGTCGTCAGCGTCTCGCGCGTAAAGCCGTACGAGGGACTGGAGAAATCCTGCCGCGGATCATAGCGGTTCGACGGCGCTCCGAGGAGGCCACAGACCGTATCGTACATCATATCGTTCGTGAAATACGCCTCCCGGCGCGCAGCGAGCGTCTCCGTCCGGCGCGGGAACGCGGCGCGGTACTCCGGTGAGAGATAGATGAAAAACGGGATGCGCACCATGTCAAAGCGGAACACATCGGGGTTGTGCGAGATCTTCAGATTCTCGCCGTGATCGGAGAAATAGACCATCGCGCGGAGGTTCAGATTTTTCTCCGCATAATGAAAGATCTCCGCGAGAATGTGATCCGTGTAGAGAATGCTGTTCGCGTACGACGGCGCGCTCGTCATCACCGAGTCGCCGTCGGCCGAGGCGAACTTCGCCCATTCGTCCGGATAGCGGTTGTTGTAGTAGATGTGGCTGCCCATCAGATGCAGCACGATGAAGTTGTTGGCATGCGGGTCGATCCGCGTGAGGTACGGGAGCAGGCTCTCATCAAACTTCGTCGTAAAGGTATAGGAATCGTCTGTCCACTCCGCCGTGTCCGCCGTCTTTGCGACCATCGTAATCGCGCTGTCAAACTGCCCGTAGCGCCCCTGGTTGCTGAACCAGTATGTATGATAACCGATCTTCTTCGCCACGTCGATCAGCGACGCCGATTCGAAGAACTCCTTGTCGTTGTACTGGCTCTTCTCCGTCAGCGCACGCTCGAGGACGGGGACCGTCTGCGTCCATGCGGAGTAGGTGTTCTGATAGATGAGGAAGCCGTCGCGCTCCGCCATGCTCTCGAGCCACGGCGTATTCTCATACGGGAAGCCCGGCGTATAGTAGTGCATGTAGTCGCGCGAAGCAGACTCGCCGATGACGAAGATCACCGTGCCCGGCGCGCGTGCAGCGAGCGTATTCTCCATGTCGATGATGAGTGATGCATATCTCTCGCCCTGATTCAGACTGTACGACTGCGTTTCTTCAACATACGTTGTCACATCTTTGTAAATCGCCGCGATCGAGCACTCCGGAATGAGCGCAATGTGCACGGCCGCCGCGATGAGCATGACGACAAGAAGCGCGCCCATGCGCGAACCCTCGGCGCTCGGATAGATGCGCCGGCTGAGCACGAGATAGCTGCGGTACGAGAGATAAACGAGCACGAGAAGGCCGAGCACAATGACCGCTGCGGGCCCGATGCCCACAGTCGACTCGATGTAGTCCCCCGCCTCGTGCCAGTTCGTCAGATAGAGCGCCATCAGCGAGGCCGGACTCAGGGCATGCCAGACCGTCATATAGTAGGCGATCTGCGTCAGCGGAATGAGCGCCATGAGGAAGCCGAGCACGGCGAGCAGCGCCGCTGTCAGCCGCCGGTGTCCGAGATGAAAGAGGACGCCGCCGAGCGCGGCGAGCACGAGCATATTGGCCGTCCCGATGAGGAAGTCATAGTAGATCAGAGAACTGTACCACGGCTGCTGATACGTCCAAGCATAGAGGAGCGGGAACGTCACGCACCAGAGCACGCCGGGAACCATCGCCCCGATCATGCCGCGCGAGAAGAGAGAAACGCCCGTGCCGTACTGCACGAGCATGAGGACCGCGAGGAACGGGACAAACGCGGGGAGAAAATACTCCGCACCCATGTCCTGCCCCATATTGATATAACACGCGACGAGTGTCAGGAAATACACGCCCGCCGCCGCCGCATGGCGAATCCATTCATTCGCCCGCTCCGTAGAGAGATTCATAACTGCTTTGCACTACTCCATGATAAAAATTTCGAGATCCTGCCGTCCGAACATCAATGCTTCTGCATGCGAATCAAACGCAACGTCGATACGATAGCCTTTGATTGCATAGCCGACATCCTCTGCCACGGCCTCGCCGTACCCGGGAATAAAGACCCGCGTGCCGAGCGGAATGACTGAGGGATCAACGGCGATCACCCCATGACGCACGAGCGTCCCCGTTGCCGTGCGGTTGCTGTTGCCCGGGTCGTATGCGCTGTACGCCGTCGCCGACACGTAGATCGACCGTCCGCTTCCGCGGCTCACCTGCGACCCGCGGTCATCCGTGATGCCGAGCGCGACAGGATCGTACTCTGCGCCGCCCGAGAGCACCCGATAGGTCGCCTCGCCGCAGATGCCGTCCACAACGAGCATGTGATCCTGCTGGCATCGTTCAATCGCCGCACGCGTCAGAGGCCCCGCAATGCCGTCCGCCCCGCCGTCCAGATAACCGGCCTGGATGAGGAGCTCCTGCACATGACGCACCGCGCCGCCACGCATCCCCTCCTTCACAAGGATCTGTGCCGCCTCCGCGGGCGCATGGACAGCGAGGGGAGCAGCAGCCGCGAGCGCAATCCCCGCCGTGAGACAGCGGCGGAAATGCTGCCGCTTCCTCAGTTTACGTGCCGCCCAGAGAATACCGCGTGCCGCTAAAAGGATTTTCCACATCTGCATTATGATCGCGCTCCCTTCGTTTCGTCGCTGCTTTATGGGAATATTTTACTATAAAGCGGAATCCGCGTCAAACTGCCGCCAGCTCGATCGCGGGCGTGCGGGCGATCAGCCCGTCCTCCGCCGCATACCGGTAAAAGAGGCGCAGACCCGCGAGCGTCTCCGCGTCCAGATGCCACACAACCGCGCTGCCGAGATACGCCGTCAGCTGCGCGCGCGTAAAGCGCCCGTCCGCGAGCACCGCAGCGATCGCTGCATCCTTTGCCTCGTCCCAGCGGCGGAACGCCTCGGCAATCCGCCCATGCACCATGGCGAGCTCCGCCGGATACGCCGCCGCGAACGAACGCGCCGCCGCCCAGATCCCGAACACCATGCGTGCGCCCGTCAGGCGCTTCCACTCGTACGCGAGATCGTAGATACGGATGCCGTTCGGCGGGTGATGATAGAGCTCCAGCGCATCGTCTCCGATGAAGAGCGACGCCGCCGCCCCGTCCGGCACCGGATCCTCCGGCGTGAGTGCACGTGTCTCGTAGGCGGGTGCCGCCCCGTAGCTGCGGCGCAGGATGATCTTCAGCAGCGCATGGGACGATGCCGACTGATCCGAGAGCAGGACACGCTGCGTGCCGATCTCCTCGGCAGGCACGCGCGAGACGAGCAGCACGCTCCGCACATCGCCGTCCGAGGCGATGCACACATCAGGCAGAATGAGCAGGTCATCCGCATGCCGCGCGTACGTGATCGACGACACGCCCGACACATCGAGCCCCTTTGCCTCCAGGCGCCCGTTCAGCTGCGCCGGCGAGGCACGCAGGATATCCAGCCCCTCCGCCGCCCCGTGCGCGAGCGCATACGTCAGCGGCAGCACATTCAAGAACGCGATATGCCCTAACCGCGGCACCATGCAAAGGCCCCCTTTCTTTCTCATGTATTCATTATACTCTTTCGCAGACAAAAAAGCACCGTATTTTCACAATCACGCAGCGGATTCCCCGTGCAAAAAAATGCAGCCCGCAGCTGGCGGGATGTGATATACTGCGCTTAGCATATCAAATATTTGGACACGATCAGGAGGTCCCCATATGAGCCAGGACACAGCAAACTACACCGTCATCACCGGCGCGAGCGCAGGCATCGGCGCCGCCGCAGCGCGGGCGTTCGCCGCGCGCGGGCACAGCCTCATCCTCATCGCGCGCCGCACCGCGCGGCTGACTGCGCTGAGGGAAGAACTCCTCGCGGCGCATCCGACACTCGACATCATCATCAAAACGGCCGACCTGTCGGAACCCGACAGCGTCATGCAGGTCTATCACGAGGTGAAGGGCCTGCCCCTCCGAACATGGATCAACAATGCGGGCTTCGGCAGCTACGGCGCGATCGGCGCGCAGGACCTCGGCAAGATCCGGCAGATGATTCACCTGAACATCGAGGCGCTGACCATGTTCTCCTCGCTCTTCGTCCGCGACTTCGCCGACACGGACGGCACGCAGCTGATCAACATCTCCTCCGTCGGCGGCTACCTGATCGTCCCGTCCGTCGTCACCTACTGCGCGACGAAATTCTACGTCAGCGCCTTTACCGAAGGGCTCGCACAGGAACTCGCCGCGCGCGGGGCGAAACTCCGTGCAAAGCTCCTAGCCCCCGCCGCAACGCAGACCGAGTTCGGCGCCGTCGCCAACGACAACCCTGCCTACGACTACGACAAGGCATTCGGCACCTACCACACGAGTGCCCAGATGGCAGAATTCCTGCTCGCCCTCTACGACAGCGACGCCGTCCTCGGCATCGTCGACCGCGAGACGCTTGCGTTCCGCCTCACCGCCCCGCAGCTGCCGTACGCAGGAGACTCGGCGCGCAATCAGAAAATCTCCGATTGAGGCATGTCTGCCCCCACCCTCTCATAATGCGCCGTCAGCGCGCGCAGCCGTACGCGGATCACGTCCCGCAGCGCCTGCGGCCGAATCTCCAGCACCGCATCCCCACAGCGGATAAAATAGTCCGCAATGAACGTCTCCTCGCCTGGGTTGTAAAACCCGCAAATACAGCACTGCCCGTCCTGCTCTGTAAGGTGCATGGACGGGTAGTGTTCTTTATGAAATAGATCACGTCCGCGCTCCGTGACCCGCACGGCAAAAGAGACCGCATCCGCAGAGCGATAGAGGTCCTCGGCAGAACGTACAAGGTCCGACAGCGCCCTGCCCTCCTCCGCAGACGGGCGCACCGAGACAATCCGATCGCAGCGGAAGACCTGCACCCGCCCCGTCTCAAAATTGTACGCCGTCCCGTACCACTGCCCGTAGGCTGCGCTGATTTGAAAGAACTGCAGCGTATAGGTGCGCAGCGTTCCCTTTCGATATGCAATCGTGCAGGGCTGCTCCTCCATGGCAAACTGCAGGAGGTCCTTGAGGCAGGCGCTCTCGTTCGGATGCTGCACCGCATCAAGGTGCAGGATCTCCGCGATACGGTGCAGGCGCTCGATGTGCACGGGCGCGAGACAGCCCTCGAACTTCTCCCGCAGACGCGCAATATCCAGATGGAACGGCGTTGTCTGATAGGCATCCAGTGTGTGCATCGCAACATAGAGTGCATACATCTCGTCTGCCGTGAAAACAACCGGCGCAAGCAGCCGGTTCGGCAGGATGCCGTATGACCCGCCGCGCCCGGGACGCGAAAAGATCGGCATGCCCAGCTCCTCAAGCGCGCGGACATCGCGCAGGGCAGAGCTGCGGGAAATGCTGTATTTCTCCATCAGATCGCGCAGGTTAAAGTGGTCTTTCCCCGCGAGATAACGCATCATGTCATTCAGCCGCTCAGATTTATGCATCGTCACCATCTCCATAAAAGGTGCCGCAAATTGACACCTTTTTATACTATACTCCAAGTATTCCGTAAAGAAAAGGAGAATGACAATGAACATGACGGATGAATTTCTTCGCTTGATGCGCACGCAGAGAGAGATTGCTCTCGCAACCTCCGCGGACAATACGCCCCATGTACGCATCGTGAACTTTATCTATGTGCCGGAGGAACGGCGCGTCTATTTTGCGACCTTTGCCGACAATGCAAAGGTCAGCGAGATGGCGGCAAACAGCACCGTCTCATTTACGACCATCCCGCATGACGGCGGAACGGCGCACGTCCGCGCGGTCGGCACAGCGGCCCAGAGCACGCGCAGCATCTTCGACCTCGCCGATGCCTTTGCGGCGAAGATTCCGGGCTATGGAGAGACCATTGATGCCGCCGGCGACGCGCTCATCCTGTATGAGATCGTATTCCGTACGGCAGCCGTCACCGTGGACATGGAGCACAGCGGGACAGTTTGCCTCTAGACTTTGCCAAACACGGAGGCCTATCCTTGCTTTTTTATGCCTCTTTCTTGTCCTGGCTGTTCATACATTGTATAATAGAATCAACAACCGGATCGAAGGAGGCAGCGTCTATGCCAACGATTTCCATGTTCTTCGGGATCATCATTCGCATGTATAACAACGGCGAACACAATCCGCCGCATTTCCACGCCTCGTATCAGGGCTGCCATGCGGTGTTTGATATGAACGGCGACATCACAGATGGGGATATGCCGCGAAAACAGCAAAAGCTGATCGCCGCATGGGCAGAGCTGCACCATGACGAGCTGCTCGCAAACTGGGAGCTCGCCATAAACGAGCAGCCGCTCTATAAGATCGCCCCACTGCGCTGAGGAAAGGAGGCCTCTGTTATGAAACGTCCTGTCTGGCTCGTCGAGGATGTCAAGCCACAGCGTGACTATACCCTGCTGATTACCTTTGCAGACGGCAGTCGGCGTCTCTACGACGCGCGCCCTCTGCTCGAAAAGGAACTCTATGCCATGCTCAAAAATCCTGCTTTTTTCCTGCGTGCGCGTGCGGAATACGGTACCGTCGTCTGGAGCGATGATGTGGACATCGCCCCCGAGCATCTGTATGAATGCAGCCGCCGTGTCGAAAAATCGGCGTAGGAACCGCACTGCCCGCAGATCCCCCCCGCCGCTATAATAAACACAGAACAACCGATGCGAGAGAAAAGGAGCGCTCACGATGAACGAAATCGCACTGAAATACGGCTGCAACCCGAACCAGACGCCCGCGCGCGTCTATGCGGACGGCGGACTCCCCTTCACCGTCCTCAACGGACGCCCCGGCTATATCAACCTGCTCGATGCACTGAACAGCTGGCAGCTCGTCCGCGAGCTGCGCGCGATGTCGGGGCTGCCCGCCGCGGCCTCCTTCAAACACGTCAGCCCCGCAGGCGCAGCGCTGGGCCTCCCGCTCAGCGAGACGCTCGCACGAGCCTGCGCCGCTGAGGGCCGCGATCTCTCGCCCGTCGCCTGCGCCTATGTCCGCGCACGCGGCGCCGACCGCATGAGCTCCTACGGCGACTTTGCCGCCGTCTCCCATGTGTGCGATGAGAGTCTTGCAGAGTTCCTGCGCGGCGAGGTCTCCGACGGCATCATCGCGCCGGGCTATACGGAAAAGGCTCTTGAGATTCTAAAGAGCAAGCGCAAGGGCAGCTACCTCATCCTCCAGATGGACGAGAACTACACGCCGCCCGCCCTCGAGCGCAAGGACGTATACGGCGTCACCTTCGAGCAGCAGCGCAACAACGTGCAGATCACAGAGGACTGCCTCGCCGAGCGTCCGACGGCGAACAAAGACATCCCCGCCGAGGCCCGCCGCGACCTCCTGCTCGCCCTCATCACGCTGAAATACACCCAGTCCAACTCCGTCTGCTACGCCGTCGACGGACAGGCGATCGGCGTCGGCGCGGGACAGCAGTCGCGCGTCCACTGCACGCGCCTCGCGGGGAATAAGGCGGACATCTGGCACCTGCGCCAGAGCCCGCAGGTGCGCGCGCTCCCGTTCCGTGACGACATCCGGCGTCCCGACCGCGACAACGCCATCGACGTCTACACCACGGGCGACGAGGACGACTACGCTCTGCTCGCCGCGGACTGGCAGCGCCTCTTCACAGAGAAGCCCGCCCCCTTTACGCGCACGGAAAAACGCGCCTATCTGAGCACGATCAAAGGGGTCGCCCTCGGCTCAGATGCCTTCTTCCCGTTCGGCGACAACGTCGAGCGCGCGCATCAGAGCGGCGTCTCCTACATCGCGCAGAGCGGCGGCTCCATCCGCGACGACAACGTCATCGAGACCTGCGACAAATACGGCATCGCAATGGCGATGACCCACATCCGCCTGTTCCATCACTGAGACTACCACGCGGACACCACCCCCGGCACAGCCTCGCAAGCACACCTTGTGGGGCTTTTTTGTGCGCACGATGCGGCAAGTGCATAGCGCTGAATCTTCGCCTGTTTTATTCTCATATATTGCTCTTTCATTAAAGTTTTCTATTTGCTTTCTTTATCTGAATTATGTTATCATTCCGTTATCTTTAAGATAATGAGTCTCATTTTTGCACTTTACAGGAGGTACACTGAATGACCCGACAACTCAGCCGCCGCCTCGTACTCCTCAGCATAGCACTCGGCACCGTATCCCTCAGCGCACACGCCTACGCGGCGGAGACGATGCAGGCCGATACGGGCGGCACGACGATGGATATGCCCGCCGCGGCGAGCCCTGCAGCCGCAGAGGATGCGCCCTACGAATTTATGCTCGGCGAGGTCATCGTCACCGGCTACCGCACGCGCACGCCGCTCACGCTCGCAACCGATCCGCGCAGACCGCGCCAGCCCATCCCTGCGGCCGACGGCGCGGGCTACCTGAAGACGATCCCCGGTTTCTCCGTCGTGCGCAAGGGCGGCCTCGGCGGCGACCCGATGATGCGCGGCATGGGCGGGTCACGCATGGTGATGGACATGAACGGCGGCGGGATGGCGGGCGGCTGCCCGAACCGCATGGACCCCACAGCCACCTATGCCTTCCCCGAGACGTTCAGCCGCATCATCGTGAACAAGGGACCGCAGAGCGTCCGCTACGGTGCAAGCATTGCGGGCAATGTCGTCTTTGAGCGCACAACAGAGCGTTTTGAAGCCCCCGGCGTGCGCGGAAACATCTCCGTACTCGGCGCGAGCAGTCACCGGTTCGATGATCTCATCGACATCACGGCGGGCGGCAAAGAAGGCTACCTGCGCCTCATCCAGACGCGCAATTATGCGCAGGACTACAAGGACGGCGGCGGGCACCGCATCCACTCGGGCTACGGCCGCCACAGCCTCACGGGCATCGTCGGTCTGACGCCCGATCCCGATACCCTCTTCGAGGTCTCCTACGACCGCAGCCGCGGCTGGGCAAAATACGCACACGGCATGATGGACGGTCCGCAGTTCGACCGCGACAGCTACGGTGTGAAATTCGAGCACGCACACCTCTCGCCTGTGGTCGAGAAGCTCACGGTTCAGCTCAACCACAACACGATTGACCACATCATGGACAACTACACCCTGCGCCCCGCAGGAGGGATGGCGATGGGCACAGATGTGAAACGCGTGCAGTACGGTGCGCGCGCTGCCCTTGATCTGCGTTTCTCGCCAAAGAGCACCGGTGCCGTCGGCATCGAGATGCGGCATGACGCGCATTTCTTCGCCGAGGCACATCGGATGCTCAAGGGATCGTTCAGCAACGACATGGACATCAAGAATTTCGGCATATTCCTCGAGTACAACCGTGATCTCGCCGCGCGCAGCCGTCTCCTCACGGGTCTGCGCTACGACAAGATCGACACGGACTATCATAACGCGCGCTTCCGGAATCCGATGGGGATGCTCACGCGCGATCTCGTCTCCGGCAGTACGAGCGACCGTGCCGTCAGCGGCTTCGTTCGCTGGGAACGCACGGCAAAGAAGCAGCCGCTCACGTTCTACGTCGGCGTCGGGCATGCGGAGCGTCCCGCGGACTACTGGGAGGCCTATCATACCTGGCTCGCTTACAGCAATCGCCGGCTCGGCATGCACGCCGACCCCGCCGCCCACCGTCCGCGCCGTGAGAAGAACACACAGCTCGACCTCGGATGGGTCTACAAGAGCAAGAAGACGAGCGCAAACCTCTCGCTCTATTACGCGCACATCCACGACTACATCCTGCGCCTGCCGCAGATCGGGATGGGCATGAACGCGCGTACACCCTACGGAAATGTAAATGCGCGCCTCTACGGGTTCGAGGCGGAGATCACGCGCAAACTCTCGCCGCGCTGGACGCTTGGCGCCTCGCTCGCCTACACGCGCGGCGAGGACCGCACAAACAATGCGCCCCTCCCGCAGATCGCACCGCTCGAGGCAAATCTCACGGCGAAATACAGCCACAAAAAAGTCGAGGCAAACGCCGTCTGGCGCCTCGTCAGCCGTCAAAACCGCTATCATAGGGGTTACGGCAGCGTCACGGGCACGGACTACGGTCCCACGGGCGGATTCGGCACGCTTGGACTCAGCATTGCCTACCGTCCCGATGAGAATCTGACGTTCTCCCTCGGCGTCGACAATCTGTTCAACAAGACCTATGCCGAGTTCGTCAATTACAGCGAGGCCGCCATCGTCGGTCTCGGCATCCCCGCCGGCGGTCATATCTCCGAGCCGGGGCGCACCCTCTGGTTTCGGAGCAATTACCGGTTCTAAATAACATCATTCCCCACGGAGCTGCCGCCCCCAACGCGACAGCTTCTTTTTTCTTCCCCTTTTCACTCCGCTATGCTATAATAAAACATTATTAGAATGATGCGTGCAAAGACGAGGAGGTGATTGGTCGTGATCGAAGCGGCCAAGACATTCGAGGAGTATCTCAAGAAGGAAAACATCTCGGGCTTTCAGGTCCGCGAGGCAGGCGACGACCGCGATACGGCGATCTTTGAGAGCGAGGTTGAGATCGAGGGGCGCCGTCTGCCCATCGTCGTCCTCATTGACGCAACCGCCTACGCCACCATCCGCATCCGCCTCGCACAGAATGCCGTCGATGATACGAATGCCATGCTCCTCACCGGCTGGCTCATGCGGCAGAACCAGGACAGCCGCCTCATCAAGTTCTACCTCACCTCCGACACGACCATCCTCGCCGATGTCGTCGTCCCGCACAACCCCGAGGCATTCGATCCCGATGTCATGACGAGTGTCCTGCGCGTTTTCATCCGCGACATCACGAAGCTCATGCCCGATCTTGCCATGCTCCTCCCGGAGGAGTGAGCGCCTCCGCGCGTTTGACAAACCGCGCCGAATTTGCTATTATACTCAAGATTGCGGGCATAGTTCATCGGTAGAATGAAAGCTTCCCAAGCTTTAGAGGTGGGTTCGATTCCCATTGCCCGCTCCATAGAGAATGCAGAGCTGTCAGGAATGACAGCTCTTTTTTAAATCAGGGATGCTCGGAAAGGGGACTGCGATGATAAAGCAAAGGAAATCGCTGCGGATCTGGGCCGCCCTCGCCCTCCTCTCCGGCTGCGCGTCGACGCTGGCAACAGAGCGCAGCGACCGTACACAGCGGACGATGTGATCGCGATGGCAGAGGACAAATTCGCCGCTGAGCTTTTGCGCATTTTCGCACGCCGCGCTGCCGGCAGATGCCCTGCAGCTTCGCGCCGCCGACGGATGAGTTTAGCAGGTCTTGCCGCCGCGGCAGCATCCAGCACAAGCGCCCCGTCCGCATCACGAATCGGATGGAGTCCTCCCTGCTACGCGAGGTGGACTTGGCCGAGGAGAACGAGGCCGCATAAACTGCGCGCTGCATAGCGAATTTTTTGACTACACTTTTTTCTTGCATTTCCCCTGTCTCCGTCCCATAATGAGGGAACGTATTTAGACATGGGGGCTTTGCTATGAGAATTCCAATGCGTCAATATATGGCGCTGCTCGGCATTACGATTGCCGCATTTATCTTCAACACATCCGAGTTCATACCGATCGCCCTGCTCATCGATATCTCGGAGACGTTCTCCATGACGGAGGCGGCGGCGGGGCAGATGATCACGATCTATGCGTGGGTGGTCGCGCTGCTCTCGCTGCCGCTCATGCTGCTGACCTGCCGCATGGAGCTGAAGCGGCTCCTGCTCCTGATGGTCGCGCTCTTCGGCATCGGGCAGCTCGTCTCGGGACTCGCGTCGAGCTATGATATGCTGCTCGGCGCACGCATCATCGTCGCCTGTGCGCACTCGATTTTCTGGTCGATTGCCGCACCGCTTGCAACGCGTCTCGTGACGCGCGAGCATCGCCCGATGGCACTCGGCATGATCGTGACGGGCAGCTCCGTCGCGACGATTGTCGGGCTGCCGCTCGGGCGTGTGATCGGTCTGGCGGCGGGGTGGCGCATGACGTTCCTGCTGCTCGCCGTGGTTGCCGCCATCGCGTTTGTCTATCTCACGCTTCTTCTGCCGAAACGGGCACCGGGAGAGGGGTTCACTATCGGCGAACTGCCGTCGCTCGTCCGCCAGCCTGCGCTTGCGTGCATTTACATCATGACGGCACTCTTTGCGACGGCGTACTTCACGATGTACAGCTACATCGAGCCGTTCCTGCACAATGTCGCGGCGTTCTCGCCCGATCTGAT
>ERZ772986.118-NODE-118-length-47048-cov-22.298257_pt1 | contig 47048 bp, 42 predicted proteins | sample MGYA00511898_ERZ772986 | MGnify/ENA primary metagenome ERZ772986 (study PRJEB29015, sample SAMEA2737934) | human oral metagenome | biome: human oral; feature: human-associated habitat; material: dental | place: China | collected 2148 ... | reverse complement strand
TCAACCACCTCATCGTCTCCAACACCGACACCTGGGAAGAAAAACAAGGCCACTAAAACACCGCGCGAATAAGGCCTCCCCCTCCCCCGCGTTCACGGCACACCAAGCGTTCGATACGTGAGACAGCAAAGCGGGGCGCTCCGGCTTCCCGGCGCGCCCCGCTCCCAACAGTCGTGGATCGACGACGTCAGTCGTCATCCTTGCGGTTATCCCAGCGTCGTTCCTGATCCTGAATGAAGGAATCCCAGCCGCCCCCCTTGCTCTTCTTCTCCGAGCGGGGCTCATCCGCAGTGCGCCCCTTGACCCCGGGCCGCGAAAGAGCGTAAAGCACTCCAGCGACCGTCACGGCGAAACCGACGACCCCCAGGAGGATCGATACGACGGAGTACCCCAGGGACACAGCAGCAACCAGCACAATCATGCCCAGGACAGCACCCGTCAGGCCAAGGGCAATACGGCGAGGAGCGCGAGGACCTTCAGCCGCCTTCGACGCAGGCTCTTCGGAGACGGGAGCGGACATCTGTGAGGCCAACGCCGGGTCTTCCTCGCGCAGAGACGCTTCCATCTGCTCGAGGATCTTCTTCTCATACTCGGTGAGAGCCATTGGGTGCCCCTTTCACATGGGTAGTACGAACAGCTTAGCGCGTCCGGTATGTCAGAGACGAACCGGCCTTACAGGAGGGTCCCCTGGTGCGGCCCGCTATCCTCACCAACCGGGCCGTGCCCGCCCCGGCCTCGTCGATCGGGCGGAGCCTGAGCGGGAGCCGCCTCGCCCGAATCCGCCCCGAAGGACCGCCTGTCGGGCGTCTTCTTACCGAGCAGGGTGGCCGGAGCGAGCGCACCGGCACCAAACTTCGTGCGGATCTGATCCATCGCACGCTCCGACGCGGACGGCCGCTCGTCCCGATCCAACGTCACGGCGACTCCACCGGAACGCGACTGCAGGCCCTCCACGCGCACGCCGAAGAGACGCACCCCACCGATCGGAATGTCCTCGCGCGAAAAAAGCTCACGCGCAGCCCTGGCAATGTCTCGTCCCGTGTCCGTGGGCGCCACGAGGCTCACGCTGCGCGTGATCGTATGAAAGTCGGCGCCGCGCATCTTAATCCCGACAGTCCACCCGACAACCCCGCCCGCTCGCAGTCGACGCGCGCAATCGTGAGAGGCCGCCAGGATGAATTCCTCAATCTGGACCCGCGAGCGCACATCCTCCTCGAAGGTGCGTTCCATGCCGACCGATTTTTCGGCGCGCGCCTGGCTCACGGTCCGCGGATCGATGCCCCACGCAAGATCGTGCAGGTGATGGGCCGCGGCGACTCCGAGGAGTTTCGTCAGGCGGGCGATGGATGCGTGGGCGAGGTCGCCGATTGTGTCGATGCCTTCCCGATCGAGGACCGCTGCGGTTCGACCGCCCACACCCCACAGGGCCCCCACCGGCAGCCCGTGGAGGAAGTCGACCGTGGCCTGGTGAGGGATGAGGAGAAGCCCATCGGGTTTGGCGTGCGAGGAGGCGATTTTTGCGACCGATTTCGTGGATGCGATGCCAACGGATGCGGGCAGACCGACGCTCTCGCGGATTCTCGAGCGGATGAGGGTCGCGATCGTCAGGGGTGATCCGAGGCGGCGCTTCGCACCAGACACGTCCAGGAAGGCTTCATCGATGGAGACCTGTTCGAGCGCGGGCGTGATGGTCGCGAGGATCCTCATGACTTCCTGAGAGTAGCGGCGATACAGGCCGTGACTGCCAGGAACGAACGCCGCGTGCGGACACAGGGCTCGAGCACGCGATATCGGCATGCCGGCGCGCACACCCAAGGCTCGAGCTTCGTAGGTGGCGGACGTGACGACGCCACGCCCCGAGGTCCCCCCAACGATGATGGGCCGCCCGACGAGGCTCGGGTCCTCGCGCATTTCGACCTGGGCGAAGAAGGAGTCCATGTCGACGTGGAGGATCGGAGTGCCGGAGTCGTCCGATCCCCAGTCGCGTTTGGCTCGCGCGTCCCTGGGAGCGTTTGACATGTCACCTCCTGCACCCATCGACGGTCTTCGTGGTTACAGTGTCCACCATGGCACGCTCATCTTCGTCACGCGACATCACTTTTGACACGGATTTCGGCTCTGCGCATATCCGGTGGGATGGGCCGCGTGCGACGCTCTTCCTCGGCGAGGTCGAATCGTCCGCAGTTGACACGTCGGACCCCACCTACTTGGAGTTCGAGTACATGCAGCACATGGACGCTGTCGTGTCCTCGCTGTGGGGCGTTCAGGATCGTTTTCGCGCGCTTCATGTGGGCGGTGCGGCGTGCGCGCTCGCCTGCGCATGGTCGTTGTCTCACTCGCAGTCCCGTCACGTGGCCGTTGAGGTTGACCGTCTTTTGGCCGAGCAGGTGCGTGAGCACTTCCCGATCCCGAAGGCCCCGCAGGTCAAGATACGCGTGGGCGATGGACGTGCGGTCCTCGACGGGACGCGCGAGGGGAGTTTCGACGTGATCGTGCGTGACGCGTTCGCCTCCGGTGTAACTCCGGATCACCTGCGTACGGTGGAGTGCGCGCAACGAGCACGCGCGACGCTGTCGGCCGGAGGCGTCTACCTCGTGAACTGCGCCCACGGCGGGGCGGCAAACGCTCGTCAGGACGTAGCCGCCCTGCGCGAAGTTTTCCCTTTCGTGGCGTCCATTCAGGATCCGAAGGTGGGACGAGGCGGGAGGCGCGGTAACGTCGTCGCCCTGGCCTGCGCGGATGGCGTCGTTGACGTCGATGAGATCGATCGTGCTCTGCGCACGCTGGCACTGCCCGCCCGTATTACGCGGCCGCAGGACCTGGAGCGATGGGTGGCGGGAACGCCCGCTCTCAGGGATGCGCAGGTCGGATATCCTCAGGCCGATTAACGAGGCCGTGGCGCGCGGGCAGGAGCACCGCGCCCAGGAGTTGGGCTCGGCGCCGCCTCACGCACGGATCGCTCAGGCGCGGTGGCGCGGCGATGAGGGGCCGGGGCCCTGCCCCCTGCGACGCGCCTCGACGCGGGCGAGTACATCCTCGATAGTGTCGGGCTTGGCGGGTTCGGCGGACTCCTCGGCGCGCGGTGCCCGCTGAACCGACTCGATCTCCTCGCCCTGGGCGCGGGCAACCTGCGCGAGGTAGGCCTCGATCACATCGCCAATGTCCTTCGGGGCTTTCTCTTCGCCGCTGGTCATCGGAGGCTGCCCCATGCCAGGCAGCGGAATCGCGCCTGTTCCGCCGGTCCACGCATCAAAGTGCTCCTCAAGAGCGGACACGGTGTGCGAGATCTCCGGATTGCCTTCGACGAGCTTGGCGATGTTCTCCTGATCCTGCGCAGCGCCCTGTTCGAGGTCACCGACCGGCAACGAGAGGTCCGCGAACTTAGCGAATGAGGTCAACAGGGCAGAGGACGCGGCCGGGTAGCCGGTGTCCGCCATGTAGTACGGAACAGCTCCGAGCAGCGCGAGCCCACCGATCCCCTGCTGCCCCATGCGAATCTGCATGAACGTGGACAGCGGCGAGGGGAACTGCATGTGATTCGAGATCGCGCTGGACCCCGGGGGCAGCAGCGACTCGTCGGTCGCCTGCACGTGGACGGGCGTGGGACGCGTGTGCGGAACCCCCGAGGGGACGCCGTGCAATGAAAAGGTAATTTCCACGCCCGCGCGTTCGCAGATCTCGCGGATCGCGGCGGTAAACGACTCCCAGTGGGCGTCGGGCTCGGCACCGTGCAGGACCAGGATCGGGTTCCCCATGTCGTCTTCGACGAGGTCGAGAACGGTTTCGGGCATCACCATGTCCGGAGAGGACACCCAGTTGTCAACGGTCACAATGGGCCGATGGGAACGGTAGTCCACGAGGGTATCGGCGTCGAACGTGGCGACCCGCTCGTTGTGCAGGGAACGCAGCAGCTGGCCAATCGCCATACGCCCAGCGGCGCCAGCGTCAATCGCCCCATCGAAGTGGATGAGGAGAATCTTCGCCTTCGCACCTGCGGCGGGACCGTCGGCATACAGGTCAGTGGCCTTCATACTCACGTCTCCTCCTCATGCTTATGCTTCTACCTCGTGTCTAACGTACCCGCGTCGCCCCCGCCTCGTCACGCGGGAACCATTTTTGAGCTTGGGGCGAAGTGCGCACACGCCCGACGTACTGGAAGCGCCGAAAGCAAAAGTAGGGGACAATAGAGGGCCATAGAATCGAGGAGGAGACATGGCCACGAGCACTCATGATGAGTCGTCGACCGACCTTCCACTGCCCGAACAGGACTTCGTCGACCGCGCGTATGAGCGCCTGGACGCACTGCGGGCCTCCTACCGCGAGCGCCAGGGGCGCGTCCACGCCACGCACGGCGTCGGAAATGCGCAGGGGTGGACTGAACGCGAGGCCCTGTCCGCGCACCTGGGTGAAATGGCCGCCCGCCTCGAAGGCGTGGAAGAGCGCCTCGTCTTCGGCCGTCTCGACATGGTGGATCGCTCGGTGCGTCACGTGGGTCGCCTGTCCCTGTCGCAGGAGGACGGCACTCCCCTCCTCGTGGACTGGCGCGCTCCGGCCGCACGCCCCTTCTACCAGGCCACGTCGGCTGAGCCGGACGGTGTGGTTCGGCGCCGCCATATTTCGACGCGTGACCGCCGAGTGACCGGCCTGGAGGACGAACTGTTGGATGCGTCGCACGCATCGGGGTTGGAGCTCCAGGGCGAGGGCGCGCTCATGCACGCCCTGAGCGAAGCTCGCGACGGCCGTATGGGCGACATCGTCGCCACCATTCAGTCCGAGCAGGACCGCATCATTCGCGCATCCGACAAGGGCCTCATGGTCGTCCAGGGTGGCCCGGGTACCGGCAAGACAGCGGTCGCGCTGCACCGTATCGCCTACCTTCTGTATGCCCACCGCGAGCGCCTCGAGCGCTCGGGTGTCCTCCTCGTGGGCCCGTCGAGGTTGTTCCTGCGTTATATCGAGCAGGTGCTCCCCTCCCTGGGTGAGACAGGCGTCGTGTCTGTGACTGTCGGTGACCTGGTGCCGGGCGTGCATGCTCGCGCCGAAGACGACGAGGCCGTGGCGCGGATCAAGGGGCTGTCGGCGTGGGCGAAAATCGTCAAAGAGGCGGTGCGCTCGCTGGCGAAGCTACCCGAAGGCGACCAGGTGCTACGCGTGTGGAATCGCGAGGTGACGCTCTCGCGCTCCGACGTGGAGACCGCGCGGCGCCGGGCGAAGCGTTCAGGTCGTGCGCACAACGTGGCGCGCGAGTCGTTCGCGCGCGAGCTCATGGATGTGCTGGCCCTGCGTCTTGCGCGCGAGGCCGGGGATGCCGATTCCGAGGGCGGCGTCGATCCGGAGGTGAAACGCTCGTGGCTCATCGAAATCCGCGATTCGGTGGATTGCAGGCGCGCAATCAACACGGCGTGGATGCCGACGAGCGCGCAGACGCTGCTGCGTCGGCTCTACGCGCGCCCCGAGGTATTGGCGGCGGCGAACCGCAAGGCTGGTTCTCCCCTGCGTCCCGATGAGCTCGCCGCTCTCGTGCGGCCGCGCTCGGCGCCGTGGACGGTGTCAGACGTGCCGATTTTGGATGAGTGCGAAGAACTCCTGGGTCCCATGCCCACCACCTCCGCGTCATCGCGGGAGACGGATGAGGGCGCGGTTAAGCGCGCCCGCGAAGCGATCGAAGCCCAAAACCTGGGCGGCGGCATCGTGACAGCTCAAATGCTCGCGGACCAGGTCACCGGGCAGGATTCGTGGACGCCCCTGTCCGAGCGCGCCGCGAAAGACCGCACGTGGGCATACGGCCATATCGTGGTCGATGAAGCCCAGGAGCTCTCTCCGATGGCATGGCGCGCCCTGCTGCGCCGCTGCCCCTCCCGTTCGTTCACGGTCGTCGGAGACCTTGACCAGCGCCGTGGCAACAAGCGTCCGCCCACATGGGAGAAGGCTCTCGGCCCGGCAGCCCGTGCCCTCGCAGCTGAGTATGCTCTGACGGTCTCGTACCGCACGCCCGCGACCCTCACGACCCTCGCTGAAGGCGTGGTCGCCCGCGCCGGCGCGCCCGTCCTGTACCCGATGACCGCCGTACGCGACGTCGAGGGCTGCTACCGCGTCACCCACGTGGACGCGCCCGAGGATGCCCCGGCCTCGCCGAAGGAAGACAGCTCCCTGTGGCAGGCCGTCACCCGGGCCCAGCGCGAGGCCGAGGAACGCCTCGACCGTGAGGCGGGCACGTCCCGTGGTCGCATCGCGCTTATCGTCGGGCATGACCGCGCCCGCGCGTGGGGTGCCGACGTGGCCGGCGAAACTGCGCTCTCCGAGCGTGTCTCCCTCCTATCCGCCATGGCTTCCAAGGGCCTCGAATTCGACACTGTCGTCCTCGTCGAACCTGCCGAGGTCATGAACGACGGCGTCGGCGATCTGTTCGTGGCCCTCACCCGCGCCACCCACGACGTGCACGTTGTTCACTGCGGGCCGCTCCCCGCCGGTATGGAAGAGTGGTAGGAGCAACCACACCCTGACACCGTGTCCCGCTTCGCGCCCCTGTCTGCGATGATGGTGGCATGACACGCGCACTGCTCCTGGAAAACCCGCACGACGTCGCCGACGATATTTTCGCCAAGTTCGGCATTGAGGTAAGGCGCATCAAGGGCGCCCTGTCCGAAGACGAGCTCATCGACGCTCTCGATGGCGTGGACTACCTGGGTCTGCGTTCCAAGACCGAAGTCACCGAGCGCGTGCTGCGTGCGCGCCCCGAGCTCAAAGCTATCGGCGCCTTTTGCATCGGCACGAACCAAATTGACCTGGCCACGGCCACCGAGATGGGCGTCGCCGTCTTTAACGCGCCCTACTCCAATACGCGCTCCGTCGTCGAGCTCGCGATCGGCGAGATCATCGACCTCTCGCGCCGCGTCACGGTGAAGAATTCGCGCCTGCACCGCGGCGTGTGGGACAAGAGCTCAGACGGCGCCCACGAGGTGCGCGGCCACACCCTGGGCATCATCGGCTACGGCAACATCGGCACCCAGCTGTCGGTTCTCGCCGAGGCCATGGGCCTCAACGTCATCTTCTACGACGCCGCCGAGCGCCTCGCCCTCGGTAACGCGACGCAGATGCCGACGATGGAAGCCGTCCTGCGCGAAGCCGACATTATTTCAGTGCACGTGGACGGCCAGGAGTCCAACACAAACCTCATCGGGCGCGTCGAGTTCGAGCTCATGAAGCCCGGCGCCCTCTTCATCAACCTGTCGCGCGGCCACGTCGTCGACGTCGACGCGCTGCACGCCGCGCTCGTCTCCGGACACCTGGGCGGCGCCGCCATTGACGTGTTCCCGGAGGAACCGCGCGCCAACGGCGACCCATTCACCTCTCCCCTGGCGACCCTCGACAACGTCATCCTCACGCCCCACATCGGCGGCTCGACCGAGGAAGCCCAATACGATATCGGTCGTTTCGTCGCCGCGAAGATCGGCGAATACCAGGTCAGTGGCTCCACCGACATGAGCGTGAACCTGCCGAACCTGACGATGAACGTGGGCAAGCGCTCGCGCTACCGCGTGCGCCTCATCCACCGCAATGTTCCGGGCGTCATGGCGCGCGTCAACCAGATTTTCGCATCCTCCGAGGCCAACGTCGACGCCCAGATCCTCGCCACCCTCGACGAGGTCGGCTACGTGCTGACCGACATTTCTGCGGGCCTCGGACGCGAGGCTCTCGAGGAGCTCAGCCACCTGCCCGAGACCATCCGTTTGATCGCCACGCCGCTGTAACCTGTCGCGTTCATCGCGTTTCCACCTGGTCAACGCACACCGTGGTTACGGTATCGTAGGTATACCGTTCCCACAGGAGGATAGATGGACCTCACGTCGCAGCTGCACGCCCTGTACGCACCCGGCGTCGCCTACGAGATCGCAACGCCCGCTCAGCCCATTCCCGAGATGGTCATGGAGGTCGCCTCGCGATACCCCAAGCGTGCCGCCATCGTTTTTTTTGCACGCCAGCTCACGTACGCGGAGCTCGCCGATGACATGCGCCGGTGCGCGGGAGCCCTCCACCAGGCGGGCGTGCGCCGCGGCGATCGGGTTGCCCTCGTCATGCCGAATTGCCCGCAGCATGCCATCGCCGTTCTCGGCACGATGCTGCTCGGCGCGGTCGTCGTCGAGCACAATCCCCTGGCCCCCGCAGGCGAACTAGAAAGCGAGTACGCTCGTCACGGCGCACGCGTGACGATCGCGTGGTCCAAAACCCTCGAGAAACTCACGTTCCTCGGGCGCGGCCACACCACCTTCTCCATGGACCTGACGTCGGCGCTGCCCACGGCCTCGCGCCTGGCGCTGAAGCTGCCCGTGAAGGCGGCACGCGAGAAGCGCGAGCAGCTCGCAAGCCCGCGTCCCGGCTGGGCGCGCTCCTGGACGCGCGCGATGCGCTCGGCCGCCCCCTGGCAGGGCAGCTGCCCGTGCGCCATGGACGACATCGCCCTGCTCATTCACACGGGTGGAACGACAGGCGTCCCAAAGGCCGCCGCACTCACGCACGCCAACCTCATGGCCAATGTCGAAGAATCGATCGCGTGGGTACCGGTCCTCCACGAGGGGGCCGAGGTCTTCTACTGCATCCTTCCCCTCTTCCATGCCTTCGGCTTCACGATTGGCTTCCTGGCGGGCCTGCGCCTGGGAGCGACGATCGCTATGTTCCCCAAATTCGACACTGCGCTGGTACTGGCAGCTCAGCGCCGCCTGCCGTGCACGTTCTTCCTGGGCGTTCCGCCCATGTACGAGCGCCTGCTCGCGGCGGCGGAGGGCACGAACGCGGACCTGTCCTCGATCCATTTCTCGCTCTCGGGCGCAATGCCTCTCTCGGCCGCACTGGCCGACCAGTGGGAGCAGGCCACCGGCGGCCTCATGATCGAAGGCTACGGCATGACGGAGGCCTCACCGATCATCTTGGGATCACCCCTCGCCTCCTCGCGAGCACGCGGGGCGCTCGGCATCCCCTTCCCCTCCACCCAGGTGCGCATCGTCGATCCGGAAAACCCCTCCCTCGAGGTTGCCGATGGCGAGGTCGGTGAGCTCATTGCCCGCGGCCCGCAGGTGTTCTCCGGCTATTGGAACCAGGACGACGAGACCGCCGAAGTCTTCACCGAGGATGGATGGCTGCGCACGGGCGACCTCGTTCAGGTGCGCGACGGCTTCATCTACATGGCGGATCGGCGCAAGGAGATGATCAACTCCTCCGGCTTCAACGTCTACCCGACACAGGTGGAGAACGCCGTGCGTTCAATGCCGGGCGTTGTGGATGTTGCGGCGGTTGGTGTACCCGCCGGGGAGTCCGGTGAAGACGTCGTCGCAGCCGTCGTCCTCGAAACCGGCGCCTCCGTCACGCTCGCAGACCTGCGCAAGTGGGCGGAGAAGTCCCTGGCCCACTACGCGCTCCCCCGGCAGATCGTCGTCATGACCGAGCTGCCTCGCTCTCAGCTGGGCAAGGTCATGCGCAAGAAGGTCCGCGAGCAGATCATGGGTGCCCAGGCTGCCGCAACCGACGCGGTTGCCAGTGCGCGCGAGGCTGTCGCGGGTGCGCGCGGCGCCGTCTCCGAGGCCGTGGCCGAGGCACGCGAGTCCATGTCAGAGAGGGTCGCCGAGGCGCGCGAGGCCGTCGCGGGTGCACGTGGCGCCGTCTCCGAGGCCGTAGCCGAGGCACGCGAGTCCATGTCAGAGCGGGTGGCGGGCGCCCGAGAAAGCGCCTCCGAGGCGATGGCTGGAGCACGCGATTCCGTCGCTGAGGCGATGGCTGGCGCGCGTGAGACGGTCGCCGGGGTTCGTACATCCTCCTCCGAGCACACTTTTGCGCCGACCGACGCATCTGATGCACCGGTACAGCGCCACGAGGAGACGGACGAGGAGTAGTCGTCCCACCACCGTCACAGCGATGATGCCCGGCCCCGTCGCGGGACCGGGCATTATTCGTGCACGTTGATTAGTCGTCTCCCAGCAGCGTCGGGGCGTTAGAGATAGAGCGCTTACGCGAAGAACGCGCCTTGCGAGGCTTCTTCGCGGGCGCGGGCGCCGCAGGTTCGACGTCCGCGTGGGCACCGGCCTCGGACACCGCGTCACCACCCTGCGCACGCTCACGCAACGCCTGAATGGCCTGTTCGAAATCATCGAGGGTATCGAACTGACGATAGACGGAGGCGAAGCGCAAGTATGCGATGACATCCAGATCGCGCAAAAACGGGAGAATCGCCTTTCCGACCTCGTCCGTCGACACGTTGGAGACACCCGTCGAGCGCAGCTGCTCCTCCACCTGCTGAGCAAGAATTGCAAGCTGATCATCCGACACAGGCCGACCCTGGCAGGCCTTTTTCACTCCCGACACCACCTTGTTACGGGAGAAGGACTCAACCACACCGGAGCGCTTGACAACCTGGAATGACGAGGTCTCGAGCGTCGTAAAACGCTTCTTGCAATGCGTGCACTCACGACGACGCCGAATCGAAGCGCCGTCGTCCGCGATGCGCGTATCGACGACGCGTGAATCCGGGTTATGACAGAAAGGGCAGTGCACCCCTCAACGGTACACGCAAAGACCCCCGCCTGTCACAGGAGTCCCACGTGCCACCGTCAGCGAACAGGGACAATGATCCTCTGGCCAGGCTGCAGGGCACCACTCACGTCGTTCATGCGTTCAATGTCGGCGACGACCTGTTCCAGCGGACGGTCCGTCTTCACGCTCTGGGCAAGCGACCACACAGAGTCTCCGCTGACGACAGCCTTCGTGACGGTCGGACCATCGTACACGTCCGGCTGAATGGCCAGACCAAGGGCACCAGCGCCAACCGACAGGACGAGCGTCGCCAGCACGCCAGCGAACAAACCGCGACGCGACGACTGAGCCCGACGACGAGGAGCGGCGGGCGCACGCAGATACGAAGGATCATCAATACGCTGAGCCTCAACACGACGACGCACAGAAGGTGCGGTGGAGATGTCACGAACGGTCGCAAGGGGCGCATCCTCAAGAGCACGCAGCGGTGAGCGGCGCGCAGGGAACGAGACGACAGTCTTCCTCACAACGGGAACACTCATGAGAACCTCCAGAAACCTCAATCGAACATCTGTTCGTCGAACACCTGTACGATAGCATGCAATCCAAACAATGTCGAGACCCGCTCGAACATATGTTTCATTTCGCCTGCGATCGTCATATCCTTGACGTATCCAGTGGACGACCACCCATGCACATCTGCGTCCACCCACAGGAGAGGGAGAGGCCATGACCGAGCGACCGATCAGCGATCGCCACCGCACGATCCTGCGTGTTATCAACGAAAAGTTGGCATCGAGTGGATTTCCCCCATCTGTGCGCGAGATCGCATCCGCGGTTGGATTGGCATCACCGTCGACCGTGAAACACCACCTCGACGCCCTTGAAGCCGACGGGTACCTTGTGCGCGAACCCGGACTGCCGCGTGCCCTTGACCTCACGGATCGTGCACGCAGCGAGCTCGGCATCACGCCCTCCTCACAGCCCTCTGAAAAGGTCGTTCGTATCGAAGTGCCCGTCTCCCACGTGGAGGAAGAGGGAACGGCTATTCCTTTGGTCGGACGCATCGCCGCTGGTGCGCCCATCACGGCTGAGCAGCACGTGGAGGACGTGTTCCACCTGCCAACGTCCATGACCGGGCACGGTGACCTCTTCATGCTCGAGGTCAGCGGCGAGTCAATGGTCGACGCTGGCATCTTCGACGGTGACTACGTCGTCATCCGCTCTCAGAACGACGCTCGCAACGGAGAATTTGTCGCTGCCATGATCGACGGCGAGGCCACGGTCAAGGAACTGTCCATCACGGGCGGCCACGTCTGGCTGCTCCCACACAACCAGGACTACTCCCCTATTCCTGGCGACGAGGCCACCATTCTCGGCAAGGTCGTGACGGTCATTCGTTCACTCTGACGCACCGCAAGAAAAGGCCCGCAACAACATAAAGAGTGGCGCCACCCGTGGGGTGGCGCCACTCTTTATCAGGATGAGGCTCAGAAGCCCAGGTCGCGGGCGACCTGACGCAGGCGCTGGGCCGAGGCGGTCAGGCCATCGCGCTCGTTGAGCGTGAGCGGCGGGTTGAGGACTCGTCCGGCGCCGTCGCGGCCCACGATGGTCGGGGCGGCCATGACGACGTCCGAGATACCTTCCCAGTCCTCGAGCAGGGTCGAAATGGTCAGGACTCGCTGCTCGTCACGCAGGACAGCACCCGCAATATTCGCAGCAGACAGGCCGATCGCGTAGTTCGTCGCACCCTTGCCCTCAATGATCTTGTAGGCGCTCTGGACGACCTCCTGTGCAATGGAGTTGCGCAGAGCCGAGTCGAAGACACCACCGGACAGGGTCGGGCCCCATTGCGACAGCGGAACGTTGCCGATCTCAGCGCTGGACCACAGGGCGACCTCAGAATCGCCGTGCTCGCCCGCCACGTACGCGTGGATGTTCTGGGTGGCAACACCGGTCTCGCGCGAGACAAGGTAGCGCAGGCGGGAGGTGTCGAGCACCGTGCCCGAACCGAAGACCTGGTTGCGGGGCAGTCCCGTGAGCTTGAGCGCCACGTAGGTGATGACGTCAACGGGGTTCGTGACGAACATGAAGCGGGCGTCAGGGGCCACGTTCTGCAGGTTCGGCACGATCTTCTTCATAAGGTTGACGGTCGAACCGGCCAGCTCAAGGCGCGACTGTCCGGGCTGCTGCTTCGCGCCAGCAGTCACGATGATCAGGTCGGAACCACGAACGATCTCAACGTCGTCGGAGCCCTCAATTGAGCCGGCGGGGGTGAACTGAATGCCGTGAGCCATGTCAAGGGCCTCGGCCTCCACCTTCGCCTTATTGATGTCCTGGAGGACGATCGAGCGGGCATCGCCGCGCATCGCGCAGGCGTACGCGACAGCGGTACCAACCGCACCGGCGCCGATAATGGCGATCTTAGAGGGACGTCCGGAGGACTTTGACGGGTACAGGGTCTGGGCTTTATTTTCCACGAGTGTCTCCTAGAGTCTGCGGGCACGTCTATTCTCTCAGATGGAAGCCTCCCCGCGCCCGTTAACTGTGCGACGTTTTACACGTTCACAGGCTACTTACCCCTCGTGGTCGCTCCCCTGCGCGAGGCGACGCAGGGCACCGCGAACGATCTGCGGATCCGTCGTCGGCCACATGGCGGGCAGGGAGCGCATGATGAAACTGCCATAGCGCTTCGTCACCAGGCGCGGATCGAGGATCGCGACGACACCCCGGTCGTTGGTTGAGCGCAGAAGGCGCCCCACGCCCTGGGCCATCATGAGCGCCGCGTGCGTGAGAGAGACGGATACGAAGCCGTTGCCGCCACGGCGTTCCACGTCCATGGATCGGGCGCGGGACACAGGATCGTCAGGGCGCGGGAACGGAATCTTGTCGATGACGACGAGTCGGCAGGCCTCTCCGGCCACGTCGACACCCTGCCACAGGGACATCGTGCCCACGAGGCAGGAGTCACGTTCTTCCCGGAAGCGCTGGATCAGCTGAGCCAACGTTTCTTCGCCCTGCAGGTAGACGGTCAAGTCCGTACGCTCACGCAGGGCCTGCGCTCCAGCCATCGCCCCGCGCTTCGACGCGAAGAGGGCTAGCATCCCTCCGCCCGAGGCCTGCGCGAGTTCGACGAGCTCGTCGAGCAGTTCCTCGCAGGGACCGTCGCGCCCGGGCAGGGGCAGGTGGGTCGCCACGTAGCGGATGCCCTGGCGACCGTGGTCGAAGGGGGATCCCACGTCGATGCCGTGCCAGGGCACGCCCGACACAGCCATGCCGGATTGCGCGGCCATGAAGTCGAAGTTCCCGCCGAGCGCGAGCGTCGCGGACGTGAGGATCGCGGGGCGCTCACCGATACCGGTTCCACCGATGGCTGCGGACACGTCAAGGGGCCCAACAGTGAGGCGCGCATTATCGGACTCATCCTTCGTGATGTAGGCGATCGACTGGTCGGGGTCCCTCCCCCACGCGTCGAGCGCCGCGATCAGCTCATCAATGGCGGCACGGGCTAAGAGTTTGGCGGCGGGCTCTCCCTGCGCGTCCGACACCTCGTGGCTGGCGCGCCGAGCCGCGCCATCGAGGACGACCATCGCGTCGACGAGGGCGCTCGGCCGGTATTCGAGGAGGCCCGCCTCCAGGGGAGCCAGAGCAGCGCCCAGCCCAGCCCCGGCCTCGTCGAGGTCCGTGGAATCGATCGAGAGATTCGAGCGCAGGGAACGCGCCACGCGACTCACGCGGGCCACCGTCAGGTCTGCGGCCGCCTGGGAACGCACGCGGTCGGCCAGCTCGTGGGCCTCGTCGATGACGACGGCGTCGTACTCGCCGAAGAGCTCGCCCTCCCCGCACGCGTTGATGCCGAACAACGAATGGTTCGTGACGACGACATCCGCGTCCGCGGCCTCCAGACGGGCCGCCTGCGCGAAACACTCGTCGATGAGCGGGCAATGCTTCCCCAGGCACTCGGGTTTGGCGACCGACGCATGGTGCCAGGACCGGTCCGAGACGCCAGGCACCAGATCATCGCGGTCCCCCGTCGTGGTGTCGCTGATCCACTCGCGAATGCGCAGGATCTCCTTGCCGAGTTCACCCGTCGGTCCGACGCTCATATCCCGGTCTTCAAAAAGAGTTCCCTCGGTGGGATACCCTCCGTCGAGCTTATGCAGGCACGCATAGTTCGACCAGCCCTTGAGCACCGCGACCTTCAGACGCGTCCCCGTCACGGAAGCGACCGCGTCAATAGCAACCGGCGCGTCCTTGACGAGAATCTGACGCTGCAGCGCGAGCGTGGCCGTCGAGACCACGCCTCGCACACCGCTCGTCGCACAGTAGGTCAGCAGGGGCACCAGGTAGCCAAGCGACTTACCGGTGCCCGTTCCCGCCTGCACGAGGAGGTGGTGACGGTCCTCGAGCGCAGCGGCTCCTTCGGCAACCATCGAGGCCTGGCCCTCGCGCGCGGACCCGCCCATGTGGGCAACGACCGCATCCAGGACGCGGCCAGAGACCTCGACCAGGTCCTCGTTCACGAAGCGGTCACCGCCGCGTCGCCCACGGTGCCACCCACCGCCTCATGAGCAATGAGAGACGCCAGGGCCTCGTCGACGCGCGCGACGATACGCGTGCCCGTCTCCACGTACTCCTCGCGCTCAACGTCGCCCTCCTCGTGGATCCGATGGACGAGGGAGCCCGCCGAATACGGCAGGATCGCGTCGACGGCCACCCGAGGCCGGGGCAGCATGTCCTCGAGGGCGGCCCGCAGCGCGTCCACGCCCCAGCCCGTGTGAGCGCTGAGAGGGACGGCATTCGAAAAGACTGTGCGCAGCAGCGCAATCTGCTCGGGCGAGGCCAGATCCGCCTTATTCAGAGCGATAAGCTCGGGAATCTCCGAGGCACCCTCGATCGTGTCGATCACCGCACGCACGGCCTGCACCTGTGAGACCGGATCCGGGTGCGCGGCATCCACGACGTGCAAGATGACGTCGGCCTGACCGACCTCTTCCAGGGTCGAGCGGAAGGCCTCGACCAGCTGGGTGGGCAGGTTGCGCACGAAACCGACCGTATCGGTGAGCGTGTATTCGCGCCCGTCTGCGGCGCGCGCACGGCGCACCGTCGGGTCCAGCGTGGCGAACAGCGCGTCCTGGACGAGGACTCCCGCGTCCGTCAGACGATTGAGTAGCGTCGACTTGCCGGCGTTCGTGTAGCCGGCGATCGCCACCGAGGGGACTCCCCCACGACGGCGAGCGTTGCGCTGCGTGCGCCGAGCGGGTTCCATGCGCGCGATATCCGCGCGGAGCTTCGCCATACGCGTGCGAATGCGGCGACGATCCAACTCGATCTTGGTCTCACCGGGGCCCCTGGAACCGATGCCCGCGCCGCCTGCGACGCGGCCGCCAGCCTGACGAGACATCGATTCACCCCAGCCGCGCAGACGCGGCAGCAGGTACTCGAGCTGAGCGAGCTCCACCTGCGCCTTACCCTCACGGGACTTGGCGTGCTGGGCGAAAATATCGAGGATCAGGGCCGTCCGGTCGACGACCTTGGCGTCAACGACGTCCTCCAGCCCGCGGCGCTGCGAGGGGGCCAGTTCCTCGTCGACGATGACGGTGTCGGCCTCAACGCTACGTACGATCTCGGCCAGCTCGCGAGCCTTGCCGGACCCCAAGTAGGTAGCCGGATCGGGCTTCATGCGACGCTGAATGATGCCGTCGAGGACGCGCGAACCGGCGGTCTCCGCAAGCGCGGCCAGCTCGCGCAGCGAGTTTTCGGCTTCCTCTTCGCTCTGCGTGGTGCGCAGGCCCACGAGAACGACCTTTTCGAGTCGCACCTGGCGGTATTCGACCTCGGAGATGTCCTCACGGTCGGAGGCGCCGGTGTCGACGCGGCGCGTGCCCGCTCGAGCCTCGCGCTCAAGAGCACCCGCGTCCTGGGACGTGTCCTGACCCGTTGTCGATGCGAGCGCTGTTCCCGAGCGCGCGAGGATACGCGCGACAACGTCGTTGACGCGCTGGTCGCGCTCCTCTTTCGAAGAGTCCGCACCTGTGTGGGTCGTGTCCATAACCATCCTTTTCGTGGGGACTTCTAGTGTCGCACGCCCCGCCCTCATCTGCGCCGTCGCGCGCGGGCGCGATAGGCTTTCTTCCGTGGACGAACAGTACTTCTCCGACTCTTCCCCTGCGAGCGCCGATGAGATCCGCACGATCGAGGTGAGCGCACGCGGCTTCGCCCTGTCAATGCGCGTGTCGTCGCGCGTCTTTTCGGGATCCAAGCTCGACCTCGGGACACGCCAGCTCCTGGAAATCGCCCCGGACCTGCCTGACGGCGGCACCTTCCTGGACCTGGGCTGCGGGTGGGGTCCGATCGCGACGATCATGTCGTTGGAGTCCCCGCACGCTGCCGTGTGGGCTGTGGACGTGAACTCTCGCGCGGTGGATCTGACGCAGCGCAATGCCCAATCCAACGGCGCGACCGGAGTGCGCGCGCTGAAGGCCGAGGAGGCACTGGCCGTCTCGCAGGAGTCGGACACGCACTTCGACGTCATCTGGTCCAACCCGCCTGTGCGCATCGGCAAGGATGCGATGCACGAGATGCTCCTGGCGTGGCTGTCCCGCCTCGCCCCCACCGGCGTCGCCTACCTGGTCGTCCAGCGCAACCTGGGCGCGGATTCGCTCATCACGTGGCTGAGCGGTCAGGGGTATCAGGCCTCGAAGTACGCGTCGAAGAAGGGCTTCCGCATCATCGAGGTCCGCCCCGCCTGACGCCCGCCTCTTCCTCGACGAGGCCGGGGCCTCGTCGCGCTCTCCGGCCCCATATTCTCGGGTTCGGGTTCAGGATAGGCGGATGTCTGCGACTCGGGTCGCGGGTCCCGTGAGGAACACCGAGGCGTCCGTGATACGGGGGTTCTCCCCCGTCCAGTCGATCACGCCGTCGAGGCCAACGATGACCGTTCCGCCCGAAATGTCGACGATCCACTGGGTGGGTGCACCCGGCCCGCGACGCAGTGCCGTGGCGAGGGCCGCCGCGCAGCATCCGGTACCGCATGCCTGGGTCTCCCCCACGCCTCGTTCCAGCACGCGCATCGCGATGTGCCCCCGCTCGGCCCCGGGTTCAGTCAGATCGACGACCAGCTCGAGGTTGGTCCCCGCCTGGGGCGCCGGATCGTAGGAGGGGCGCTGGGCCTGCGGAATCTGCGAGACATCAACCGTCGGCAGGAACACGCCGCGCAGGGTCTCCTCGTCGGCGAGCTCGACAACCGTGTGCGGGTTGGGCATATCCACCCAGATGCCGCCCATCGCGCTGCCGATTCCCGGAACGGTCACCGTGATCGTCTCGCGCGCCGGAGAGGCCGCCGGACCCATGTCGACGCGGTAGCTCGCCCCCTGTCCCTCGTCCTCGGATTCGGGGGTCACGCGCTTGATACCGCCGCGCGTGGCCACGTCCAGGGTCTGGCCAACCGGCAGATCCACGAGGCCCTCGCGGCGCAGGTGATCGACGAAGACGCGCACGCCGTTGCCGCACATCTCAGCCTTCGAGCCATCCGCGTTGCGGTAATCCATGAACCACATTCCGTCACGCTCGACAGCCCGGATGAAGCCGTCGGCACCGATGCCAAACGCCGGGGAGCACAGCGTGGCGACCTCCACCTCGCTGGGATCGTAATCGTCGAAGCGATCCGTGGCGACGACGAAGGAGTTACCGGCGCCGTGTGCCTTGACGACGCGGGCGTGGGCAGGCAGCTGCGTGTGTGTCATGGATCCACCGTAGCCCCCGTGCCCCGGGCGCGCAGCCTCCGCCGGTGTTACGAGCGTCCCAGGGCGGCCTCGGCCTCGCGCTGCGTCAGCTCGACGACCCTGCTCACCAGGGCCTCGTTCGAGTCGAACTCCTCCACGTCCAGCCAGTGCACGCGCGGGTCCGGACGCAGCCACTTGACCTGGCGGCGCGCCAGCTGACGCGTGGCCAGCGCGATAGACTCCACGGCCTCGTCCTCGCTCATCTGCCCATCGATGACAGCGAGCGCCTGGGCGTATCCCGTCGCACGGGACGCGGTCTTCGCCTCCCGCAGGCCAACGTCAATAAGCGCACGCACCTCCTCGATGAGCCCACCATCCATCATGGCGCGGGTGCGCAGCGCGATGCGCTCGTCGAGCTCCTCCATCGGGCGACGCAGCGCCACCATGAGCGCCGGTGCCACGAACTCGTGGCGCGGCATGGACGCCGAATAGGGGCGCCCGGTCAGCTCGATGACCTCGAGCGCCCGAATGATCCGACGGGCATTGTGGGGATCGATGCGCTGCGCCGACACGGGGTCTCGCTGAGCAAGGCGGTCATGCAGGCCTCGCGAACCCAACGGCCCCTCGGCCTCCTCCTCCAGGCGAGCGCGCACAGAGGGGTCCGTGCCCGGAAACTCGATGACGTCCAGGAGGGCACGCTGGTAGAGACCCGACCCTCCCGCGACCACGGCGACACCCCCGCGCTCGTGGATACTCGCCACGTCGGCGCGCGCATGCCTCTGATAGGCGGCAACCGAGGCCTCGTCGCGCACGTCAAGCACATCGATCTGGTGGTGGGCGATCCCACGGCGCTCCTCCACCGGCGTCTTCGCCGTCCCCACATCCATGCCTCGGTAGAGCTGCAGGGCATCCGCAGACACAATCTCACCCGCGCCACTCGCACCGAGCGCCTCCGGGAGCACGCCGGCCAGCGCCAGGGCCAGATCCGACTTTCCCGAGGCCGTGGGCCCCACAACCGCGCACACGACGTCCGACGCGCGTCTCACCGATGTCTCCATGGCCACCAGTGTACGGGTGCCTCCCACAGATACCACCCAACACCGGCTAGGCTTAACACCATGAGCACACCTGACACTCCCCCGGTCACCCTCGACCGGGTCATCCACGCGGTCGAGGCCGTCGGACTCATCCCGTTCGCCTCCTCCACCGGCCAGGTCGCCGCGATCTTGCCGAACCGCACCGTCCGCATCGCGGTACCCGAGGGCCACCCGGTTCAGGGGGTCGCGGACTACCCGCGCTTCTTCGCCCCCTCGCACGCCGACGCTATTGCCTCGGCAGTGCGCCGCTTCAACGCGTCCACCTACCTGCCGAAGATCACCTCCGGAACGACCGAGACCGGCGCCATCGCCCTGCACCTGCAGCACACCTTCAACTGGGTCGTGGGGGCCACCGACGCGCAGGTTCAGGCCGAGGTCTCCCAGTTCATCATGGCTTCCGTCGCCATGATGAACCAGCTCGACATCATGTTCCCCGACCAGTGGACGAAGGAGGGCACCAATGCCTGAATGGAAGAGCTTCACCTTCGGCGATGACGGCGAGGCCAAGCCCGAGGCTATGCCCGCCCCCGCCACCCCCTCCCCCGCGATGGAGGCCGACGAATACGCCGCCAAGTGGGGCACCGAGGTGTCCGAGCTGACGATCGAACGCATCGAGAAGGTGCTTGAGGGCGACGGTCTGCCGCACGGCTCGAACGAGTTCATCGCCGTCACCCAGCTGGAGGACGTGCAGTTCCAGATTCATCGCGAACCCATCGACGCCCCCTGGGCGCAAATCGAGACACGCATCGCGGTGCCCGGCGAGGGCCATACCGAGGTCTCGCTGCAGGAGAAGGCGAACGAATGGAACAACGCCCACCTGCAGCCGACGGTCTTCCCCATCGAAGACGGTGACGACTGGGTCCTCATGGCTGCGTCGCGTTTCTTCGTCGGCGAGGGCCTCTCGGACCGCCAGATCCACGCGATGCTCCGTCGCGGACTGATCATCGGCCTGTCGGCTGCGCAGGAAATCCCCGCGCTCTTCGCGCAAGGCTCCGACGAGTAGACCGGCTCGCATCCACCCACTACGCATAGTGCCCCGCTCCTCCAGCTGGAGGAGCGGGGCACTCTCGGTGGAGTGTGCGCCGACTGCATGCGAAGGCGCGGCACGTACCGCGTACGCGGGAAAGCCACGGGTCGCATAGGGGGCTCGAATCGACCCGCACTACCGAGAGTGCTCCCGCATGCCGATCACCTCATCATCGTGACGATCGCCACGAGACAAAAGTAGCTCAGGAGTCGCGTATCACACACTCGTTTGGCGATGACATTTTCTCGTTTTTAGTTTTTGCAACCGATCAAATGTGCAGTATCTTCTGCGCAGAGTTTCCGGTCACGCGTGGGCCTCTCCGGACACATGCCCGAAGAGGCCCACATCAGTGCAGGTCAGCGTCAGCGCGGGGTGCCCACGCGCAGCGTGGGAATCCCCAGAGAAACCGTGTTGTCGGGCTCCTCCTTGGCCTGACGGGCCTGCCACGCGTCTCCTGCGCGCGTGCGACGTGCCTCGAACAGTCCCCCCTGCGTCCCAGAGTCGGCGATCAGATGGTGAGGCGCCCCGTATGTGACGGTCGCGCGGATCATGTCACCCGGGCGAGGACGGTCAGCCTGCGCCAATGTCTCGGGCAAGGCGACGTGCACGAGGCGATTGTCGCGTGCACGGCCCGAGATGCGGTGTGTGGCGCCGTCCTTACGCCCATCTCCCTCGGAAACGAGAACCTCGACCTCTGTTCCGATCAACGCAGCGTTGTCCTCGGCGCAGATGCGTTCCTGAAGCTTAATCAGGCGCTGATAGCGCTCAAGCGCCACGTCGTCAGGCACCTGATCCTCGCGATCCGCGGCAGGCGTGCCCGGTCGCGGGGAATATAGGAACGTGAAGGCGGAGGAGAAACGAGCCTGCTCGACAACGTCAAGAGTTGCCAGGAAGTCCTCTTCGGTCTCCCCCGGGAAGCCGACGATGATATCCGTCGTGATGGCGGCGTGCGGGATAGCTGCGCGCACACGCTCGAGGATGCCCATGAAACGCTCGCGACGATAGGAGCGGCGCATCTGACGCAGAACCGCGTCGGACCCGGACTGCAGGGGCATGTGCAGGCTCGGCATGACCGTGGGAGTTTCCGCCATCGCAGCAATCACGTCGTCGGTGAAAGCGGCCGGGTGGGGCGAGGTGAAGCGCACGCGCTCAATCCCCTCCACGCGCCCAACGGCGCGCAGCAGGTCTGCGAATGCGCCGCGCTCGCCGAAGCCCACACCGTAGGAGTTCACGTTCTGACCCAGCAGGGTCACCTCAATGGCTCCCTGCGACGCGACGGCCTCAACCTCGGCGAGGATATCGCCGGGTCGACGGTCGCGTTCCTTACCCCGCAGATGCGGGACGATACAGAACGTGCAGGTATTGTTGCAACCCACCGAGATCGACACCCAGGCGGCGTAGGCACTCTCACGGTGCGTGGGCAGCGTCGAGGGAAAGACCTTCAGGGATTCCTCGATCTCAACGGCCGCCTCACGGTTGTGCTCGGCGCGACGCAGCAGAGCAGGCAACACGTCGATGTTGTGCGTCCCAAAGACAGCGTCCACCCACGGGGCCTTCTCAACGATGCCGTCTCGCATCTGCTGGGCGAGGCATCCACCGACCGCGATCTGCATACCGGGACGCTTGCGCTTGACGGCCGCGAGCTGCCCGAGGTTACCGAAGAGGCGGGTCGCAGCGTTTTCGCGGACAGAGCAGGTGTTGATCACAATGACATCGGCGCCCATGTCGCCCGCATCGGTCGCGCGGACGGCAGCCTCAGGGACCTGCTCAACGGGGACGAGGCCGGCCTGCTCCAGCAGACCCGCCATGCGTTCGGAGTCGTGTTCGTTCATTTGGCACCCGAGCGTGCGCACCGCGTAGGTGCGGGGCGTCGCGGCACCATCCTGCATCATCGTATTCATCGCAGTGAAGTCTAGTCGCCGATCTGCGCGCCGGCGAAGTCGAGCACGTCACGCACGAGCAGGAGCGCGGCGTCAATGGCACCCGCGCGTACAGCCGCTCGATCACCCTGAAGGTGCAGGAGTCGATGCTCCTCCCCTGTCGGGTACGTGCACGCGATATGCACGGTTCCCGCTTCACAGCCGTCGGCCGGGCCGGGACCGGCAACTCCGGTCGTCGAGACGCCAATGTCCGCGCCGAACAGGCAGCGAGTTCCTCTGGCCATCTGACGGGCGACCTCCTCATCGACCGGGCCCGTCAGCGCCAGCTGGCTCGCCGAGACGCCCAGGACAGAGGATTTCGTATCGACCGCGTACGTGCAGGCACCCCCACGCACAACGTGAGAAGCACCGGGCACATCCACAAGGCGCGCGACGAGGCCGCCGCCCGTCAAGGACTCCGCCGTCGCAATCGTCAACCCGCGTTGGGTGAGATCAGCGATCAGCTGCGCAACCTGCTCGTCGCCCATGATGCTCACAGTCCCCACTGCCAGCTCTCCTCTGCCTGATCATCGTCGTCACCCCACGCGTCGAGTGCCTCACGCACGGCCGCGGATGCCACCGACGGTGAATAGCCCTTGCGTGCGAGCATGGAACTCAGTCTACGGTAAGCCGTCTCGCGCGGAACGCCCGCGAGGGAGCGCCTTTTGCGGGCCACCAGCTGAGCAGCACGCTCGGCCTCGTCATCACGATCGATCTGGGACAGCGCGTGCTCGATGGTCGCCGAGTCCAGTCCTTTGCGCGCGAGAACCTCGCGCAGCGCGCGGCCCGAGGCACCCGTGCCGGAAAAACGCGAGCGAACAAGCGCATCGGCATAGGCCTGATCGTCGACGAGGCCAACCGCCTCGAGGCGGTCAACGACCTCAACAGCGACCTGTGCGCTAAACCCACGTCCTTCGATCGCGCTGGTCAGCTCAGAGCGCGAGCACGCGCGCGCATCGAGCTTGCGCAGCGCAACTTCACGTGCGGCTTCCACCGCCGCCGTGCCCGTCAGTGCCGCGTTGCGTTCGCGGGCGCGTGCCAAACGCTCGCCCGGGGAGGAACGCCGACGGCGCTCCTGCCCCAGCTCAGGATTATCCTCGGGATCCAGGTAGCGGACCACGGCTCAGAAGCCCGCGTCCTCATCAGGATCAATGTCGGGCACTTCCTGAGACGCCTGGTCCGGGTCCGGGGCCTCGCCGATGCCCAGCGACACGAGGATCTTCTGCTCGATCTCGTTGGCCAGCTCGGGGTTATCCACGAGGAACTGACGCACGTTCTCCTTACCCTGACCGAGCTGGTCATCTCCGTAGGTGAACCAGGAACCCGACTTGCGCACGATACCGGCCTCGACACCCATGTCAATGATCGAGCCCTCGCGCGAGATGCCCTTGCCATAGACGATATCGAACTCGGCCTGCTTGAAGGGCGGGGCCATCTTGTTCTTCACGACCTTGGCGCGCGTGCGGTTACCGACGGGCGCACCGGCTTCCTTGAGAGTCTCGATGCGGCGCACGTCGATGCGGACCGACGCGTAGAACTTCAGCGCCTTACCACCCGTCGTGGTCTCCGGGGAACCGAAGAAGACGCCGATCTTTTCACGCAGCTGGTTGATGAAGATCGCGGTGGTGCCGGTCGCGGACAGGGCGCCCGTGATCTTACGCAGAGCCTGGCTCATGAGTCGAGCCTGCAGGCCGACGTGAGAGTCGCCCATTTCGCCCTCGATTTCCGCCTTGGGCACGAGTGCCGCGACGGAGTCAATAACGATGATGTCGATGCCGCCCGAGCGGATCAGCATGTCAGCGATCTCGAGGGCCTGCTCGCCCGTATCGGGCTGGGAGACCAGGAGGGAGTCGGTGTCGACGCCCAGGGCACGCGCATAAACGGGATCGAGGGCATGCTCCGCGTCGATGAAGGCAGCGTTGCCACCGGCCTTCTGGGCGTTGGCGACGGCATGGAGGGCGACCGTGGTCTTACCGGAGGACTCGGGGCCATAGACCTCAATGACACGGCCGCGCGGCAGGCCGCCGATACCGAGTGCAACGTCGAGGGCGAGGGACCCCGTGGGGATCACCTGGACTGGCGGACGATTATCGTCGCCGAGGCGCATGACGGAGCCCTTACCGAACTGCTTATCGATCTGCGACAGGGCGACTTCGAGTGCCTTATTGCGATCATTGGTCGCGGGCTTTGCGGCGGGTGCTTTACGGGCAGCCATGGTGATCCTTTCGTCTGAGGCCTCTCCGGCCTGCGGGTGTCCTGGCCTGGGATGCCGCCCCTCTCCGAGGCGACATGACGAGTATGCGACCGGCCATCGTCATCTGCGTCCCATGCGCGCCTCCCCTGTGGATGACACGCGTTGGAGCGTCGTCGCCCACAAGCTTAGATGGAACACATGTTCGACCACTGATCGACACGCCGCAGACGAGCCAGACGGGCGTCGATCACAGGAACATCAACGCCCGCTCAGCGCCCCCGCTCTCGCGGATCGACGCGATGGATCCAGCGCGCATCCTCGCGCCCAGTTTCCTCGCACAACCTTGCCCACACCTCGTCCGGATTGACGCCGGCAGCCAGTGCGTCACGCGCGGTCGCTCCCAGCGAGGCGAGGTACAGGTCGGAAACGTACGAGCGGCCGAGGGCCGACCCGAAGGTCGCCTCGACCGCCTCGTAAAACTCAGAGTGCTTCACGCGTCAGGAAATCAGCGTGACGGGCACGATCTCATCGGGCACCGCGTCCGGAATAACCGCGCCATCGATGATCGCCATGCGCTCGGAGACCTCGCGCAGGACAAACCACAGCGGGACACGCAGGGCCGACGTGATGGCCTCAAGCAGTTCGGAGGATGCCTCCTTCTGGCCGCGCTCAACCTCGGACAGGTACCCGAGGGAGACCTGCGCCTCCGAAGAGACTTCGCGCAGGGTACGACCCTGGCGCTGGCGAATGCCGCGCAGGACATCGCCCAGTTCGCTGCGCAGCAGCGGGGTTTCGCTCAGTGTCTTTTCCATAGTGTTACTGTAGCCGTTCTGTTTTGAGGAGCGCATTGTCAGTTCGCGCATCGAAACGCTGTGACGCTGCTTATTCACTCCTCGGGTTGCATTCATATCTACGCAACGCGGGAGGTTTCAGACTTATTCCACCAACGAGTCGATTAGCCTATGGGTTGCGTCACCCAGGCTCAACTCTGGACATGCTGCCCCGCGAGATCCCGCTTCGACGGTTCCTTCAACGCCTCCTCGTTCACGGATGCGTCCGGGGTCGATCTCTCATCCTCGCTCCCGCCGGAACCACGCATGAGGTGCACCCCCTCGAGGACGTACATGAAGCCCGAGTAGAGCGTCAGCGCGAGAGCGACGCCAGCGAGGGCCTGGCCGAGGCGAATGACCACGACGACCCATCCCTCGTTCGTCTCACTCAGTGCGGTGAAGTGCGCCCATGGGATCAGTAGCACACCAAGGGCGACGATCTGCATGAAGGTCTTGAGTTTGCCCGCCTGATTCGCAGACACAACGACGCCGCGGCGGAGGAAGAAGGCACGCATTGCGGTAATGCCCAGCTCGCGCACGGCGATGAGGATCGTCACCCACCAGGGCAGGAATCCCTGGTAGGACAGCAGGCCGAAGCCACACAGGGTCAGGGCCTTGTCCGCAATGGGGTCCGCGATGCGACCGAAGTCGGTGATCTGACCCCACGAGCGCGCAAGCTCGCCGTCAAAGCGGTCCGTGATGGCCGCGACGGCAAAGACGACGAAGGCCGCCCACAGCGCGGTCCATGACGTGCTTTGCAAGCCCAGAACCACGAACACGGGGACGAGGATCAGGCGCAAAACGGTCAGCGCGTTAGGCAGGTTCACGACGGGAACCTTGCTGTCTCGCTGCACGCGCGACACGTTATCGCTCATGACCGTTTCCTTTCCTCTCAGCGGCCCGTGAGCTGCCAAGCATCCTCGTTGTCCTCGGGCTCCTCGTCGACCCAGTCGGGCGATGAGCCACCAAAGTTATGACCAGAGTACGGGTCAACCCGGCTGCCGCGCGAATCGCTGGGGAGAGCCGTGCCCATTTCGTAACCGGATGCGGGCGATTGCGCGGGAGCGGACGAGGCCGGGGCCCCCTCCGAAACCCCTGCCCCAGCGCCGACGGCTGGGCTGGGCGCCGCCTCAAGCGCAGCGGGAGCGGGCGCGGGGGCGGGCTCGGGCTCAGGCTCGGCGATGCCGGCCGACTCTCCGCGAAGCATGGCGAGGACCTCGGGAAGCTGCTCGGGAGTGACGAGCACCTGGCGGGCCTTGGATCCTTCGGAGGGGCCGACGATCTCGCGCGATTCGAGCAGGTCCATGAGGCGCCCGGCGCGGGCGAAACCGACGCGCAGCTTACGCTGGAGCATCGAGGTGGAGCCGAGCTGCGTGGAGACAACGAGCTCGGCGGCCTGCAGCAGGTCTTCGAGGTCGTCTCCGATGTCTTCGGCGACCTTGGTTTCCTTCTTGTCCGGCACGACGTCGTCGCGGTAGTGCGTCTCCATCTGGCTCTTGACGTGCGCGACGACCTGGTGGATCTCGGATTCGGAGACCCACGCGCCCTGGACTCGCATGGGCTTGGAGGCGCCGGCGGGCAGGTAGAGGGCGTCACCCTGGCCGATGAGCTTCTCGGCGCCGGGCTGGTCAAGAATCGTGCGCGAGTCGGTCAGCGAGGATGTCGCGAACGCGAGGCGCGAGGGGATGTTGGCCTTGATGAGGCCGGTAACCACGTCGACCGAGGGGCGCTGCGTGGCCAGGACCAGGTGGATGCCTGCGGCACGCGCAAGCTGGGTGATGCGCTGGATGGAGGCTTCCACGTCACGCGGCGCGACCATCATGAGGTCGGCGAGCTCGTCGACGACCACGAGCAGGTACGGGTAGGGGTGCAGGGTCCGGTTCAGGCCGGGCTTGGCCTGCACCTGTCCGGCGGCCACCGCCTTGTTGAAGTCATCAATGTGCTTGAAGCCGTAGTCCGACAGGTCGTCGTAGCGCGCGTCCATCTCCTTGACGACCCATTCGAGGGCCTCGGCGGCCTTCTTCGCGTCGGTGATGATGGGCGAGATGAGGTGCGGGATCCCCTCGTAGATCGTGAGCTCCACGCGCTTGGGGTCAACGAGGATCATGCGCACCTGCTGAGGCGTCGCACGCATCATGATCGACGTGATCATGGAGTTGACGAAGGAGGACTTACCGGAGCCGGTCTGGCCGGCGACGAGCATGTGCGGGGTCTTCGCCAGGTTGGTGACGACGTATCCGCCCTCGACGTCCTTGCCGACGCCGACGACGAGCGGGTGCTGGTTACGGCGGGCGGCTGCGGAACGCAGGACGTCGCCGAGGGCCACGTTTTCGCGGTCGGCATTGGGAATCTCGATGCCGATCGCGCTCTTGCCGGGAATCGGCGCGAGGATACGCACGTCGGCAGAGGCTACGGCGTAGGCGATGTTTTTCGACAGGTTCGTGAGTTTGTCGACCTTGACGCCGGCGCCGAGGACGACCTCGTAGCGGGTGACTGTCGGGCCGCGCGAGAATCCCGTGACGCGCGCGTCGACGTTGAAGTCTGCGAAGACCTGGCCCAGCGCCGCGACGACCTGATCGTTGACGGCCGAGCGCGTCATGTGGGGCGGGCCGGAGACGAGGAGGTCCTCCGAAGGCAGGGTGTAGGTGATCGAGTCGTCGAGGTTGGGCTGGAAAGCGCCCTCGGGCTCGTCGGTGATCGGCGGGGGCGCCGGCTCGTCCTCGGGTTCCGGTTCGGGTTCGGGCACGTGGGCGGGAACCTGTACGGGTGCGGGAGCCACGGCGCGGCGCATCTGCGTGAGCATCTCGGTGGGCGCGTCGGGCGCCGAGGAACGAGGCCGGGGCGTGGGCGCAGGCGCCTGCGCAGCGATCGCTCCGGACTCGAGAAGACGCGTTTCTTCGGCCGAGTCGGAATCGGTGGCCTTGCGGAAGGACTCGTCGCCGTCGTATTCGTCGAGGAAGGCGTCGTCTCCTGCGGCGAGGTCCTTGCGGGACTTGCGGAGAGCTTTCTTGGCGGGGTCCTCCGCGTCCTTTTCTGCGGACTCAGCCTCTCCCTCGGGGCGCTGGCCGCTCAGGTGCGCGGCGAGGTCGCGTAGGCGCGCCGGCACATCCGCGACAGCCGTGCGAGTGGCCAGCAGGATCGAGTACGTGAGGAGCAGGAGCAGGAGGGCGCCAGCACCCCAACCGGACAGGAGCAGGGCGAGAGGACGCGCGACGAACCATCCGATGAGGCCACCCGCCGCCTCGATTCCGGGGTCGTCAGCCATACCGGGGTTTCCGCGCGAAATATGCACGAGGCCCGTCAGCGCTGCGGTGATGCCGATACCCCCAGCAATGTGGTGCGGCAGAGCCGAGCGTCCAGATCGGGCGGTCACCAGCTCAACAGCGAGCGCGATGAGAACGAGGGGGAGCACGACCGAGAAGATGCCGAACAGGCCCGCGGAGGCGTGGTGGATCGCGTCCCCGGCCTCGCCGGAAATCTGGAACCATTCACGCAGCGCGATCACGATGGCGGCCGCAACCACGACGAACGCAGCGGCATCGCGCTTCACCTGCGCGTCGGTCGCCTTCCACGCGCGCACCGCGCCGATACCCGCGCGACCAACCGCAGAAAAGAAGCGGGCCAGGAAACCCGGCTGCGTCGGTTCGGGCTGGGGCGCCTGCGCAGACCGAGACGAGCCTCCCTTCGCGCGCGGGCGCGCGGGAGCCTTACCGGACGAGGAGCGTGGAGACGATTGTGCCATGATCGTTCCACCATATCGCCCGCCGCGGCCCGACTGAGCCAGGCGCGCCGCGCAAGATCAGCGCAGGATGTTCGTAACGACTCCCGTTTCGAGCACGTTCTCAACCTGATCGCGCGTCGGAACGGGCAGGGCAGACTCGTGAGAAACTGCCAGCGCAGCGCCCGCGTTCGCCATGAGGCACGCGGTCTCCAAGTCGTAGCCCATCACCAGGCCGGCGCACATCTCGGCGATGTGCGTGTCGCCCACGCCCGCGGTGTCCGCGATGGGCGTCTGGAAAGCGGGGATGGAAATGACCGGAGCATCGGCGAATTTCTGCAGCTCGCAGCCTCGCTCCCCAACCCGACGGACAGTCGCCGCGTCGGGACGCATGTAGGTGCGGATCGTGGCGCCCTGACGATTGGCATCGAGAATACCCTCCAGCGTCGAGGCCTCCCAGCTGCTCATCGTCACCACGTCCGCACGCGCGAAGATCGTCTCCCACGCCTCGACGGGGACCTGGGCGACCGCGGGCGACACGGACACAACGAGGGTGACGTCAGGCGGCAGGGCGGCGGCCCACTCGCTCAGCTCCGAGGCGGCATGCGCGCTCGTCATATCCGAGGCGGCCACGTGGACCACGTCCCCGTCGCGCAATTCGATGCTCGCCAACGCAGCGCGCGACGGCTCCGACTCGACGCCCGCCGTCACAACGGAACGCATCGATCCGTCCTCGACGATCAGCTGGATGACAACGCCGATGTCACCCACGAGCTCGGGAGTCAGCACCTCGACACCCGCTTCGACCAGCTGCTGACGCACCGCGAAGGAGTTCGGGCCCGTCCCCAGAGGTGAGGCCGCAGCCGTCGGCACTCCCATCGCAGCAGCAGCGCACAGGGTCGTGAACCCACCGCCCGGACGCGAGCTCGCCGCATCCGCGTGGACGGATCCCCCTCGCTCCGGCATGTATGCGATGTGCATCGGCAACACAAGCGCGACAGAATGCGTCGAAATGAAACGACCCGACACGAATATTCCTTCCTTCAAGCGCGCTACCGCCCAGCACGCCACGGCCTCGTCGATGAAGAACGCCAACCTACTGCTCGGTCACGACCGGAACGATCATAGGACGACGATGCAGGCGCCGCGCAACCCAGCGGCCGATCACGCGACGCATCGCCTGCTGCAGGATGTAGGGGTCCTGACAGCCGGGAGCAGCCGCGTCCTTGAGCGCCTGAGTGACGTCGGGGAGAATCTCCTCGAAGACCGAGTCGTCCTCGGCCATGCCGATCGCACGAATCTCGGGACCGGCCAAGACCATGCCGGAGTCGTGCTCGACGACCGCGAAAATCGAGATGAAGCCCTCCGAGCCCAGGGTGCGGCGGGTCTCCAGTTCGTCTTCGGAGATCTCTCCGATCGAACGGCCGTCCACGTACACGTACTCACACGGCACGACGCCCGACACGCGCGCGACGCCGTCCTTGAGGTCGACCGTCACGCCGTCCTCCGCCAGGACAACGTTCTGCGGGTCCATGCCGGTCTTGACGGCCAGCTGGCCGTTACCCACCAGGTGGCGAACCTCGCCGTGAATGGGCATCACGTTCTTGGGCTGAACGATGTTGTAGCAGTAGATGAGCTCGCCGGCGCTCGCGTGGCCGGACACGTGCACCTTCGCGTTCTCCTTCGACACGACGCGCGCACCCAGGCGGGTCAGGTCGTTGATAACGCGGTACACGGAGTTCTCGTTACCGGGGATCAGCGAGGAGGCCAGCACAACCATGTCGCCGGGCTCGATTCGAACGGTGCGGTGCGACCCCACCGACATGCGCGACAGGGCTGCCATCGGCTCGCCCTGAGAACCGGTCGCCATGTAGACGCGCTCGGAGGGCGGCAGCTCGCTAATGCCCTTGAGGTCCACGATGATGCCCTCGGGGATCGACAGGTAGCCTTTCTCCTCCGCGATGCGCATGTTGCGCTCCATGGAGCGGCCCACGAAGGCCACGCGACGCCCGTGGTGGGCCGCCGCGTTGATGACCTGCTGGACACGATGCACGTGTGAAGCGAAGGACGCGACGATGATCTGGCCACTCGCCTCGCCGAAGACCTGATCGAGCACCGGGCCGATCTCGCGCTCGGGCGTGATGAATCCGGGCACTAGCGCGTTCGTGGAGTCCACCATGAACAGGTCGACGCCCTCCTCGCCCATGCGAGCGAACGCGCGCAGGTCCGTGAGGCGACGGTCCAGCGGCAGCTGATCCATCTTGAAGTCACCCGTGATGAGGACGTTGCCTGCATCCGTGCGCACGAAAACCGCGAGCGCGTCGGGGATCGAGTGGGTGACGGACACGAATTCGAGGTCGAAGGGGCCGACGGTGAGGCGATCGCCCTCGGCGACGACGTTGAGGCCCGGGTCGGACAGGCGGTGTTCACGCAGCTTGGGGGCGACGAAGGCCAGGGTCAGATCGGATCCGTAGATCGGGATGTCACCTCGCAGCTTCAGCAGGTAGGGCACGGCACCGATGTGGTCCTCGTGACCGTGGGTGAGGACAAGGCCGACGACGTCGTCCATGCGGTCTTCAATCCACGAGAAATCCGGCAGGATCAGGTCGACGCCGGGCTGGGTCTCCTCGGGGAAGAGAACGCCACAATCCACGACCAGGAGCTTGCCCCGGTACTCGAGGACGTCCATGTTGCGGCCGACCTCGCCGAGACCTCCCAGCGGGATCACTCGCAGTGCGCCCTTTTCCAGGGGCGCGGGTTCGCTGAGGTTCTCGTACAAAGACTTCATGATGCCAGTCTGCCACGTTGGCGCCTCTTTGCCCGCATCGGGAGCCACGTTGGATAGGTCGGTCCCCTCACATTTGGCGTCATCGGGGGCGATCATGGGTCACTGGTGGTGCAGGCGCCCGTCTTCCATGGTGTAGCCGCGGTCGGCGAAGTGGCGGGCGTCGGCCTCGTGGGAGACGACGAGGACGGCGGCGCCGGCGTTCGCGGCGTCGCGCAGGAGGGTCAGGACTGCGGTCGCGTTCGCGCTATCGAGGCCAGCTGTGGGCTCGTCCGCCAAAACGATGGAGGGTTCCATGAGGAGGGCGCGCGCGATCGCCATGCGGCGCAGTTCCCCGCCCGACAGCTCGGTGGGTTTGGCTTCGGCCAGGTCGGCCAAGCCTACGGTGGTCAGCAGCTCGCGTCCACGCGCCGCGGGTGCCTCGTCCCGGCTGTAGAGGACTGAGGGCAGCAGGACGTTATCGAGGACCGTCAGGGCGCGCAGCGCCGTATTCCCTTGGGGGACGAGGCCGATGCGCGCGTTGCGCAGGCGGGAGCGCTCCTCGTCGCGCAGCGCGTACAGATCCGTTCCCTCGACACCCACGTGTCCGGCCGTGGGCGTGAGGATCCCAGCGAGCATGGTCAGCAGGGTGCTCTTACCGCTGCCCGAGTGGCCGGAGATGACGGTCAGTTGACTCTCATCCAGGCCGAAATCCAGCGGGTGGACCGCGGTGAAGACCCGCTTTCCTCCGCGTGCCCTGGCAAACTCTTTCGACACACCCGTTGCCTCGATGATCATGTCACTCCCCTTCCTTCAGGGCCAGGCTGGCATCCATTGTTGTCACGTACCGCAGCGCTATCCACGAGGAGACGAGGGCGACGATGCCCACCGACGCGAGCGCCCCCAGAGACAATAGCGCCAGCGTCAGCGCGGATGGTACGAGGAATCCGCCCCCCAGGCTCTGGTCGACGAGGCCGGAGAAGGACACGAGGAGGACACCCGAGATGATGATGCCACCGACACCTCCGAGGAGATTGACGCCGAGCGCCTCGCGGATGATGATGCCGGAGATCATCCGCCGGTGCGCACCCATGGCGACGAGAGTGGCGAATTCCCGCCTGCGTTCGGCGACCATCAGGACGAACAACAGGGTGATCATGAGCAGGCCGACGCCCCACGCGACGCCGATGAGGACAGCCACCGTGCGCGACGTCGAGTCCAGCGATTGCGCGATGCCGCTGACCATCCTCGTTGAGGTGGCGACCGCAACGCCGGGCACCTGCTGGTGAATCTGCGCCGCCACGGCCTCGGCGTCGTATCCGGGCGCCACCTTGACCATCACCGAGGAGATAATGCGGTCCGTCTCAAGCGTCGAGTACTTGTTGAGGCCCTTGCGCAGCGAGGAGTCGATGACCTTCTTGGCGGTCTCGAAGTTCATGTAGACCGCGTTGTCAAGGGTCGATCCGGTCGCATCGAACTGCCCGACGACCCGCAGCGTGTTGTCGAAGAGCTGGAAGTTGCCCGGGTCGTTGGCGAGCACGTTGGCTCCGACGATCACCTCGTCATCTCCCAGTTGTGTGCGCCCCACCGCGTCCCTCATCCACGGCTGAATCGTGAAGTCGGTGGCGGGATCGTAGGCGATCACCTGGTAGCGGCCCGAGCAACAGCTCGCCCTCGCCGAGGCCAGGAAGAGCTGGGAGGACGCAGCTTCGACCCCGTCGACGGCGGCGACCTCATCGCGCGTGGCCGCGTCCATATAGAAGTATGAGGGCTCGGCGCTCACAAGGAACGTCTGTGCGTCAAAGTCGGTATCGGCCTCGGCGGGGGTGACCATGATGTCGGCTCCCAGGCGCGACTGGACCGTGCGCAGGCCGTGTTCGATCCCCTGGACGATAAGGGTCCCTCCGAAAATCGTCATCGTCATGAGCATGGAAAAGAGGACGAGGGTCCCCGTCCGCACGGGGTACCCGCGCAGGTTCATCCACGGAAGTCGCGAGCGCGACAGCATTGCGTCATTCCTCCTTGACCATCGTCCCTAGATCAGGACCGTTTTCTGTCCGCTGACCACGCGGCCTACCCGAGCGAGGGCGAGGCGCGTTCCCACGATCCCCACACAGGTGACTACGGCTATCGATACACCGGCGAGGGGCAGTGACGTCCCGGGGGCGGTGAGGACCTCGAGGAGGCTTCCATCACCCACAACAGGCAGGGCAAGGGCTATCAGCGCCACGCCCGCGAGTGCACCCACGGCGTGGAGTAACGCGGATTCACCCAGCATGACGCGGTTGATGATGCCATGCGATGCCCCGATCGAACGCCAGACGGTGAGTTCGGCGCGTCGTTCGTTCATGAGACTCACCTGTGCGACGACGAGAGCGCCGAGCAGCACCAGCCAGATGGCGCCGAGGACCCCGATCGCGAGCCCGCGGTGGGATCGAATGCCCGAGGCAGTGTCGACGAGTGCTTCGCTGCTGCGCACAGCCCTCACCTTACGCACGTAGAGGTTGATCCAGTTCGTGACGCTCTCGATAGTGTCACTGCCCGACGTTCGCACAAGCGCCGCCGAGTAGTCGGAGCTCGGGTCAACGGTGGCGTCGATGTCCTTCCCCGCCGCGCGCGCGTGCGCGACAATGTCGGAGAGGGTATCCATACTGACGAAGACAGCGTTATCCAGCTCCGAGCCAGTGGCGAGCAGATGCGCGTTAGTCGGGTGCTCCTCGCCAAAGACTGAGAGGGTCTGCCCGTCCGCCCCGGGGACAGCACTACCGACCGCGACGCTCCCGCGGGGCAGGGACGCCCGCTCCCCCTCGCGCATCCAGGGACCCAGCACGAAGTCCGTCTCCGGTTCGAATCCGACAATCCACCGAGTGGAGCCGTCGGAGAGCGTCTCTGAGACGTACAACTGGTGAGACACCGAGGCGATGTCCTCGTTCGAGGACATGCGTGCCAGAGCCGAGCGCGGCTGGTGGCAGTCCACGGGGGTTCCGAGCATGAGGAGGCGCTTCTTGTCCACCTGATTCAGGCAGCTCGTCGGGTAGACGACGAGGTCGGCGCCGAGCCGCCGCTCGGCAAGGGATAGTTCGTTCCTCGCGGCAGCGACAAGAATGAACCCTCCAAAGACGCACGCCGCCTGCGCGAGCGCGAGACAGAGGATGACGACGGACCGGAGTGGATGCGCCCGAACGTTCGCGAGGGGAACGCGGCGCAGGGACAGCGCGCTGTTCATCAGCTCCCCTCACCGGCCCGCGCGACGCTGATCCACAGGGCGGGTCGCACCCCATACTGAAGATCGACGTTTGCCCCACTGAGCGACGGCGTTCCCGAGGCATCAACGAATTGCGTGGCGAACCCGTACGTCCCGGGAGAACGCAGCCACCAGTCGGCGGTCCCATCCTCAGAAACGCTCAAGGGGCCTTCGGCGGCGTGCTCGGTGACGGGGGCAGCACCGATGTCGCTACGCGCGGCCGGGGTGCTGAAGTAAATGACACTCTCGGTCTCGCTCAGCGCGAAAACCCGATCATCGGTCGGCGCACCGCCGCTCGCACCGGTGATGGACTGATCCGCGTTCTCGTTATGCACCGTCTCGATGAGGCCGCGCTGAACGGGGGTGAACGCCGCCTCGTAGAACTCGCCGTTCATCCAGGCGCGCAGGTCGGAGTTTTCCCACGTGATGTCCTCGAACGGCACGTGGTGATACTGGCGGGCCTCCAGAACATCGGCGCTCAGCAGCAGGAGCTGGCCGTCGATCTCATCGAGGACGATCCACCGCATCGGCTCAGCCCCATTGGACGTATCGCCGTCCTGCTCGTAGGAACCAAACTCGATCGTATCGCCCTTGGACACGCGGCGGTACGGCAGCGCCGGATCGGCCTCGACGAGGGACTGCGCGCGCTGCGCGGCGTCACTGTAGCGTCCCAACGAGTGAAAGATCTCGTACGCGCCCTGGGTATCCCCGGCCTCGTCCAGGGCGACAGCCTCGCGATAGCGCATCGCGTAGCGCACGACGACCGTCAGAGCGATAGCAAGAGAGAGCACGAGGAGAACCGTGGCGACGCGCACGGTTTTTCGACGAAGTAGGGCCCTCACGCCGCCATTTTCTCCCATCTGGGGCGATACGTCAGGCGGAGGGCTTCGCGTCCTTCTTCCAGGACGCCACCAGCGCGCCAATACCGCTGCCGGCGACCAGGACACTCATGATGCGCACGAAGGGCTGGAAGACGGTGTGGCAGCGCATCGTCTTCATCGCGCACAGCGGGCAGATGCCACCGGGAATGAAGAACACAACGACGCTGGCGATGACCGCGAGCGCGAGCAGGGCCAGGCGCGCGGGCTTGTTCTTCACGAGCGAGGAGGCGCCATACAGCGCGATGAGGCCGACGGCGCTGCCGGCCACCATGTTCTGGCACTGGTGGCAGTGCATCCACGACCCGTCGGCCCTTTGCTCGCACGCCGAAAAGACGGTCACACCTCCCGCGAGCAGCAGGGCGCTGAGGGCTGCGGGGACCAGGGGAATGATGACGTCCTTCTTTGCCACGATATCCGTTCCTTTGAGACAACGATCAGTGTTGATGAGCTTTACCTAAGTATATTAAGCCTAACTATTGGTGATCGTCAACGTTCGATGACGCCGCCACGGCCCCCATGCAGCGCGGAACATACAACTCCTCCCCGCCGGGTCTCGACGGGGGCGAGGCGTGTCAGAGCAGGCCGGCGGTGCACAGGGCGCGACGTAGGGCCGACACCTCGTCGTCACTGATGCCGACCATCGGCAGGCGCACGGCCGGGCTGTCGATGACGCCCTGCAGCCACAGGGCGTACTTCGCCATGACCGCGCCCTGTCCTCCACCCATGATGGCGTGCACAAGGGGACGCAGCGAATACGACAGCTCGCGGGCCTCCCACACCTGATCGGAGTCGAGCAGCTCGATCATGCGGCGATAGTGGGCCGAGGCCACGTGCGTCACCACTGAGATGAAGCCCGAGGCGCCACCCGTCATCCACGCGAAGTTCAGGCCGTCATCACCCGAGTAGTACTCCAGGCCCGTGCGGTGCATGCGCTCCACACCGGTCTCCACGTCACCCGTGGCATCCTTGACGCCCAGGATGCGCGGATGCTGGGCGAGGATGTCCAGTGTCGAATCAGAAAACGCGATGCCCGTACGACCTGGAATGTCATAGAGCATGACGGGCAGGTCGGTCGCATCCGTCACGGCGCGCACGTGCGCACGCAGGCCCTCCTGGGAAGGACGATTGTAGTACGGGGACACGATGAGCAGACCGTCCGCTCCGTGCTCCTGGGCACCCTCACCGATACGCACCGCATGCGCAGTGTCATTCGAACACGCGCCACACAGGATGAACGCGCGATCCCCCACCGCCTCCCGGACGGCGTCCGTCAAGTCATTCTTCTCCGGCTGGTGAGTCGTCGGCGACTCACCCGTCGTGCCGGACAGCAGGATCGTGTCGCATCCCTCGTCCACCAGCTTGATCGCCAGGCGCTGCGCGGATGGCAGATCAATCTCACCGGTGGCGGTCATCGGCGTGACCATGGCGGCTGCGAGGGAACCGAAGCGGCGGGGAGGAATGTTACTCATGCTCTCCATGATACGCAGGCCTGCCCACCGATGGACACAACCGACTCCGACATGGACAGACGGCACAGCAGCTCGCCCGCGCGGAATCGATCGCGCCGTAGGCCCTTAGTCGCGATCCGCCCACCACATGTGTTGCGTCAGCCCATCACCCAGCACGCGCACCGCACCGGAGGGCGCAAAACCCGCCGACGTGTAAAAACGCTGACGCTCCTCATCGTCGACACCCACCCAGGCGCGCAGCTGGCCACTCGTCAAGTCAGCAACAGCCGCCAGCAGGCGCGACGCATGACCCGAGCGCTGGAAGTTCTTCTCCACCGTCAGCTCGTACACCTGCGTCGCGGCCACCGCGCCGTCGCCCGAGGTGGCAGAGTCGCCCGAGGCGGCCCCGGCCTCGTCAGGACCGGCGAGCGCAAAGCCCACGATCGTGTTCCCGTGGAGGGCCACGAGGAGCGCGGAACCCGCGGGCCGCAGCGCGCCGAGCGTCTCCTCCCACTGCGCGGCGAGCGTCTCAACTGTGATGCCCTGTGCGCCCAACGCGCTCTCCCCCATGAGGGAACGCCACGCTTCGTACTGCAGCTGAGCGATCGCGGGGGCGTCGCCGCGCTGGGCGGGCCGCACGGAGCGGTCGGGACCGACGGTCGAACTCACAGGCCCATCACCTGATCGAGCCCGATCGTCAGGCCTGTGCGACCGATGACGCGGCGCACGCCCAGGAGGACGCCGGGCATAAAGGACACGCGGTCGAAGGAATCCGTACGAATCACCAGCTGTTCGCCCGCATTACCCAGCAGGATCTCTTCCGAGGCGGTCAGGCCGCGCAGGCGCACGGCATGGACAGGAACGCCGTCAACGCGGCCGCCGCGACTGCCGAGCTCGTCGGTCTGCGTCGCGTCGGGCATCTCGCCCAGGCCAGCCTCGGCGCGGGCCTTCGCGATGCTGCGCGCGGTCGCCACCGCGGTGCCTGAGGGGGCGTCCACCTTGGCCGGGTGATGCATCTCGATGACCTCGGCGGACTCGAAGTAGGGAGCGGCCATCGCCGCGAATTTCATGGCCAGTACCGCGCCCATCGCGAAGTTCGGGGCGATCAACACGGCGCGCCCGGCCGCCTCGGCATGTTCGCGCACACGCGCGTAGGACTCGTCCGTCCAGCCGGTCGTGCCCACGACGACGTCCACTCCCGCGTCGAGGAGCGCGTGCACGTTGGACTCGGTGACGCTGGGGATTGAGAAGTCGACGGCGACCTGCGCGCCGTTCACGCTCTCGGCGGTGATCTCGTCTCCCGCGTCGAAGAGTGCAACAACCTCCATATCCGGGGCGCCCGTCACCGCCTGGACAACAGTCGAGCCCATACGGCCCTTGGCTCCGGTCACTGCCACGCGAATCATTGCGCTCTCCTTTTGATGGTGATGTGTGTTTTCAGGGTATGCCCGCAGCGGCGAGGCCTCACGCGGACGGACAGGGGGTTTCTCACTCTCCACTTGTCATTGGGCGGGTAGGACGAGAGCTCGGCAATCCAGCTTGGTAACAAGGGACGCAGCCAACGCGCGCACGTCGGATGCTTCCACCGCGTCGAACTCCGCGAGAGACTCATCGATAGGACGGTAGCGTCCGATGATCTCCGAGCGGCCCAATCGCATCATGCGCGACCAGTTGTCTTCCAGCCCCAGGACAACGCCACCGCGCACCTGCCCACGCACACGCGTCATTTCCTCCTCGGTCGGGCCATCTGCCGCCAGCTGCTCCAGCTGGGCGCGCATGATGGACTCGACCTCGTCGACCTTGTCGGGGCTGCAGCCCGCGTACATGCCGAAGGTACCCGTATCTGAGTAGGCAATGTCGAAGGCATAGGTCGTGTAAGCCAGGCCGCGCTTTTCGCGCACCTCCTGGAAGAGACGCGAGGACATCGACCCGCCCAGGACCGACAGCAGGACACTCATGGTCGGTCCAGCCGGGTCCGTGGCGGACAGGCCCTCGCAGCCGATGATGACGTGCGCCTGGGTAACGTCGCGTCGGCGGGTGACGTCCTTATCGTGGTCGGCGATCGGGCTCGGGGCCGTCGATCGACGAGGCCGGGGCGCGGCCGCGCTGCGCCCATCCCAGAGCGATCCGTCGAGCGCAGCCTGGACGTGCTCGCACACCGATTCGTGGTCGACGTGACCGGCGGCGGCCACGATGAGGGACGAGGGGCCGTAGTGAGCCTGGTAGTGCTCCCACACGTCTGCGCGCTCGACCTCGCGGATCGCCTGAGCCGTGCCGCCTACCGGGCGCCCGATCGGGCGATCGCCGTGGACGGCCAGCTGGAAGGCATCGTGAACCGTATCGGTCGGCGAATCCTCCCCCATCGCCAGTTCGTCCAGGATGACGCCACGTTCCATCGAAAAGTCATCCTCATCCAGGCGGGAGTCCGTGACCATGTCGGCCAGCGTCTCGATCGCCATGTCGAGATCAGCGTCGCGCACGCGCGCCCAGTAGGCGGTGTGCTCACGCGCGGTCTCCGCGTTCGACTCTCCGCCCACGCTGTCGAAGGCGACGGCGATGTCGAGGGCGGAGCGCTTGTTCGTGCCCTTGAAGAGCAGGTGCTCAAGGAAGTGCGTCGATCCCGCCGTGCGCGGTCCCTCGTCGCGCGAGCCCACGGGCACCCACAGAGAGACTCCCGCGCTCTTCGTCGCCGGGATCATCTGGGTGAGAACGCGCGTTCCCGCTCCCAGGATCGTGCGATCAATGCGGGTATCGCCGTCCTCGATGGACAGACGCGCCTCGTCGAGCGGCAGCGGCTTGGGGGTCATTTTTCTCCTCTTGCATCCCCTGATCGGGGCTTGGCACGAAACGTACACAGTCTAGCCGCAAAAAGGCCGGTGGCCGGGCGGAGTACACGCTCCGTCCCGGCCACCGGCACAATTCAGCTAGCGGGAGCTACTCACTCCTCGGAAGCGCCTTCCTCGCGCTCGTCGTCGCGGCGACGACGGGTGCGGGTGCGGGGGCGACGCTCACGACGCTCGGAGCGATCACGGCGCTCACGGCGCTGCTCGGTCGCCTCGCCCTCGGGGGCCTCGAGCTCGCCGGCCTCGCCGTCGATGACGGCGTGCAGGCTCAGCTTGCCGCGGTCGCCGATCTCAGCGATCTCGACCTCGACCTGCTGGCCGACCTGCAGGACGTCGTCCACCGAGTCGATACGCTTGCCGCCCACGAGGCGACGCACCTGCGAGATGTGCAGGAGGCCGTCCTTGCCGGGGGTCAGCGACACGAAGGCGCCGAAGGACGTGGTCTTGACGACCGTGCCGACGAAACGCTCGCCGACCTCGGGCATCTGCGGGTTCGCGATCTGGTTGACCATCGTGCGGGCGGCCTCGGCGGAGGCGCCGTCGGAGGAGGCGATGTAGACGGTGCCGTCGTCCTCGATGGTGACGTCGGCGCCGGTCTCGTCCTGGATCTGGTTGATCATCTTGCCCTTGGGGCCGATGACCTCGCCGATCTTGTCGACGGGGACCTTGACGGTGATGATACGAGGAGCGTTGGGGCTCATCTCGTCGGGGCCGTCAATCGCCTGGTTGATGAGGTCGAGGATCGCCAGGCGGGCATCGCGGGCCTGGGCCAGCGCGCCGCGCAGCACCTGGGAGTCGATGCCGTCGAGCTTGGTGTCAAGCTGCAGGGCCGTGATGAAGTCGCGGGTACCGGCAACCTTGAAATCCATGTCGCCGAAGCCGTCCTCGGCGCCCAGGATGTCGGTCAGGGTAACGGCCTTGAACTGGCCGTCGACCTCACCGGTCATGAGGCCCATCGCGATGCCCGCAACGGGGGCGCGCAGCGGCACGCCAGCCTGGAGGAGAGACAGGGTCGAGGCGCAGACGGAACCCATCGAGGAAGAGCCGTTGGAGCCCATGGTCTCGGAGACCTGACGGATCGCGTAGGGGAACTCCTCGCGCGAAGGCAGGACGGGAACCAGGGCGCGCTCGGCCAGGTCACCGTGGCCGATCTCGCGACGCTTCGGCGAGCCGACGCGGCCAACCTCGCCCGTGGAGAACGGAGCGAAGTTGTACTGGTGCATGTAGCGCTTGGAGTTAATGGGCGACAGGTTGTCGATCTGCTGCTCCATGCGCAGCATCGCCAGGGTGGTGATGCCCAGGATCTGGGTCTCACCGCGCTGGAAGAGGGCGGAGCCGTGCACGCGGGGCAGGACCTCGACCTCGGCGGACAGAGAACGGATCTGGCGCGGCGTACGGCCGTCCATGCGGATCTCTTCGCGCAGGGTGCGGTTACGGATCGTGGCCTTCTCGAGCGAACGGAACGCGGCCTTGAGGGCCTTTTCCGACTCGGGGAAGCGCTCGGCCAGGGCGCCCAGCATCTCTTCCTTGACGGCGTCAACGGCCTCATCGCGGGCGAGCTTGCCCTCGGTCAGCAGGGCCTGAGCGATCTTCTCGGCCGCGTACTCCTCGACCGCCGCGTACTCTTCGTCGGTGTAGTCCAGGAACAGCGGGAAGTCGGCGGTCTCCTTGGAGGCCTTTTCTGCGACCTTGATCTGAGCCTCGCACAGCGCCTTGATGAAGGGCTTGGCGGCCTCAAGGCCGTCGGCCACGACATCTTCGGTGGGCGCGGTGGCGCCAGAGTGAATGAGCTCCCACTCATTCTTGCCGCCGCCGGCCTCGACCATCATGATCGCGACGTCTTCGGAGCCGTCTTCCTTGGTGACGATACGGCCCGCGACAACGATGTTGAACACGGAACGCTCGAGCTCGCTCCAACGCGGGAACGCGACCCACTGGTCGTCGATGAGCGCCAGGCGGGTACCGCCGATCGGGCCCGTGAAGGGCAGGCCCGCGATCTGGGTGGACATGGACGCGGCGTTGATCGCCAGGACGTCATACGCGTCGTCGGGGTCAATCGTCAGGATGGTCTCGACGACCTGAACCTCGTTGCGCAGGCCCTTAACGAAGCCGGGGCGCAGCGGGCGGTCGATGAGGCGGGCGGCCAGGATGGCCTCGGTGCCCGCGCGGCCTTCGCGGCGGAAGAAGGAACCGGGGATGCGACCCGCAGCGTACTGGCGCTCTTCAACGTCGACGGTCAGCGGGAAGAAGTCGAACTGGTCCTTCGGGTTCTTGCCCACCGTGGTGGCGGACAGAACGGTGGTGGAATCGTCCAGGTAGGCCAGGGCGGAACCTGCGGCCTGCTTGGCGAGACGACCGGTTTCGAAGCGCACGACGCGCTTGCCGAAACGGCCGTTATCGATAATCGCCTCTGCGGCGATGATGTCGGAGCCTTCCATCATGGGGCGTTTCTCCTTGGTTTGTTGGTGTCGCGCTCCACTTCGGCCTTCGATCGAAGCCCACGGATAGGCGCTCCGTAGGCCACTGTCGAAAACCGGCGGTTTGTGCGCGAAAAATAACGGTTTGCCCGAGGCGGGCGTGTGAAAACCGGCCCGTCTCCGCTACGGGAGGCGGGCCGGCCCAAAATCAGCGGCGCAGGCCGAGACGCTCGATGAGCGAGCGGTAACGCTCGATGTCGATGTCAGCCAGGTAACCCAGCAGGCGGCGACGACGGCCGACCAGCAGCAGCAGGCCACGACGGGAGTGGTGGTCGTGCGTGTGAGTCTTGAAGTGCTCGGTCAGATCCTTGATGCGACGGGTCAGCAGCGCGATCTGCACCTCGGGGGAACCGGTGTCGCCCTCGTGGGTAGCATACTCGGCGATGATCTGGTCCTTGACGTCCTTGCTCAGCGGCACAGGCTTCTCCTTTGTATTCGTTGCGCGGGGCATCCGGGCTTTTCCCGGGTGCTGACAGTCCGCGGCCGGTGTACGGCTTTTCTACAGTAGCACGCCACTCGCTTTATCCCCACAATGAGCGACCAAGCTAACGATTCCACTCCTCAACGAGGAGGCTTCCCTCCCCCATCCACCGCTCCGGGGCCTCGGGCCGGGTGGATATTCGCCCAGCTCGTCTGCCGCGCGAGGCCTATCGTGCGGTCACGGAGTCCGGGTCGACGCGCCCAGCGACACCGATGCCGAGAACGGATGCGGTCTGACGCAGGTCATCGTCCATCTGGGTCAGCAACTCATCAAGGGAGTCGAAGGACATCATCGGCCGGATGCGCGACACAAACGTGACGGCGATGCGTTCGCCGTAGAGGTTCAGGTCCGAGCGTCCCAGGACGTGGGCTTCAACGGTGCGCTCCTCACCATTGAACTGGGGATTGGTTCCCACGGAGATCGCAGCGGGGAGGAACTCAGCGGACTGTGTGCCCGGCACGGCGCGAACAACCCAACCGGCGTAGACGCCGTCCGCTGGGATGACGCCTTCGACGTCTTCGGAAAGGTTCGCGGTCGGGAAGCCGAGGGTGCGGCCACGCTTGAAACCGTGGCAGACGGTCCCACGGATGCGGTGGAGGTGTCCGAGGACTCGGGCGGCACCGGAGACGTCTCCGGCTGCCAGGAGCTCACGCACCCAGGAGGAGGACCAACGCCGTCCTTCGGGCGCCTCAATGTCGGTGACGGTAATAACACCAAATCCGTAGCGGCTTCCCAGCTCGCGCAGCGTGTCGATCGTCCCCGCGTTGCCGCGTCCGAAGCGGAAGTCTTCGCCGACGACGACCTCGCGGGCACCACAGCGCTCCACGAGGTATTCGTAGACGAATTCCTCGGGCTCGAGGCTGTAGACACTCGCGTCATAGTGCGCGACGAGCGTCGCGTCCAGGCCGGCCGCAGCCATCGCGTCGAGGCGATCGCGCAGCGGGGAGATGAGCTGGAGGCCCACCTCGGGCTTGTGTACCTGGATGGGGTGCGGGTCGAACGTGATGGCCACCGCGTCGACTCCGAGCTTGTGGGCGCGCTCAATACACGTGGAGACGACCTTCTTGTGTCCGTTGTGCATGCCATCGAAATTGCCAATGGTGACGACACTGGCCTCGTTGCCGGGGATGTCAGAGAGGGAATACCAGACGTTCATGAGTCTCTTTCTAGAAAACCAGGACGGTACGCAGGCGCGCCTCGTCAATGCGAAGCAGACCCAGGACGGTGCCGTCCGGCGCGAGCGCAGCGATCGGTGACGCTTCCTCCTCGGACGAGCCGTCCGGGCGATAGCCGACCTCGGTCGCCCACTGCGCCAGTTCACCGCGCGAATGCCTGGGGGCCTGACCATGAGCGAACGCTCCGGCCTCGGCCTCGGTCAGGAGGAGAGTGGGGAACATGGTGCGCGCGGCCTCCCCCAGGGGGACGAGGGGCAGGATCGGTTCCGCCTCCGGCTCTCCTTCCAGGGTGGCTGCCTCGACGGCCGCGCTCAGCTCGTCGAGCGTCACTGCCGACTCCACCGTCACGTCACCGACGCGCGTACGGCGCAGCGCGGTCAGATGGGCGCCCACACCGAGCGCCTCGCCCGCGTCACGCGCGAGAGCACGTACGTAGGTGCCCGAGGAGCACTCGACGACGACGTCGACGTCGACCACGCGAACGGGACCGGAGAGAACCTGTTCGTCGGGTGCATTGTCAGCGTCAGCCTCCTCCAGCACGCACTCGACGGGTCTCGGGGGTGCGAGGACCTCCAGGCGCGAAATGCGCACCGGGCGCGCCGCCAGCTCGACATCTTCGCCGGCGCGAGCGAGTGCGTAGGCACGCTTGCCATTCACCTTGATCGCCGAAACGGTCGAGGGAACCTGCATGATGTCGCCGCGCAGCGGCGCGAGAGCAGCCTCGAGCTGCTCCTCACTCAGCGATGCACAGCCAACGGCGGCGGTCGCGACGCCCTCAGCGTCGTCCGTGTTGGTGGCGACGCCGAAGCGGATCGTCGCCCGATATTCCTTCGAATGACCGCTCACCCAGGTGAGCAGCTTCGTCGCCTTGCCGATGCCGATCACGAGGACTCCCGTCGCCATCGGGTCCAGCGTGCCGCCGTGCCCCACCTTGCGGGTGTGGGCCAGGCGTCGCACGCGTGAGACCACGTCGTGGCTGGTGAGCCCCTGCGGCTTGTCGATAGCGAAGAGGCCGGGGCGCGGATTATCGGGTCGACGAGCCATGAGGGTCAGGCCCAATCCTTCTCGGCGTCGTCCTCTTCGTCATCGTGACGGTAGGGGTCGGCGTCGCCGGCGTAGGTGGCACCGGCAGATGCGGCCGCGATGGCCTCGTCCTTCGCCTTGGCCTTCGCCAGCGCGTCCTCGAGCGCAGCGGCGCTTTCGGGCAGCGCATCGGGAATGAACTCCAGGGTCGGAGTCAGACGCAGGCCCAGAGCCTTGCCCACACGCGAGCGGAACAGGCCCTGCGCGGATGCGAAGGCTCGTGCGGCCTTCTCACGCTGCTCGTCATCGCCGAGCACCGTGTAGAAGATAGACGCGTGCTGCAAGTCGCCCGTCACGCGCACATCCGTGATGGTCACGAGCTCCAGGCGGGGATCCTTCACGTGGCGTCCGATCATCGACGCGACAGTCTGCAGGATTCGCTCCTGCACCTTACGAACGCGAGCCTCGTCAGCCATCGCGCCCTCCTTTCGGGCACTCACGCCCTTGTCGAAACACTAGATGAGAGAAGATCGGGGTCCGAGCATACCCGGACCCCGATACTTCACACCACGGAATCAGTCACGAGCCTTCTCGCGCATCTCCCAGGTCTCAATGACGTCGCCCTCGGCGATGTCCTTGTACCCCAGGGTGATACCGCACTCGTAGCCCTCGCGGACCTCGGTGACATCGTCCTTCTCGCGACGCAGGGACGCGATCTCGAGGTTGTCGGCGACAACGACGCCGTCACGCACCAGGCGTGCCTTGGTGCCGCGCTTGATCGTGCCGGAACGGACGATCGAACCGGCGATGTTGCCGAACTTGCCGGAGCGGAAGACCTGGCGGATCTCCGCGGTGCCCAGCTGGACCTCCTCGTAGATCGGCTTGAGCATGCCCTTGAGGGCCGCTTCAATGTCGTCGATCGCAGAGTAGATGACGTTGTAGTACTTGATCTCGACGCCCTCGGCATCCGCCATCTCGGCCACGCGCTCGGCGGGACGGACGTTGAAGCCGATGATGACCGCGTTGTCGACGGTCGCCAGGTTGACGTCGTTCTGCGTGATCGCACCGACACCGCGGTGGATGATACGCAGCGCGACCTCGTCGCCCACGTCGATACGCAGCAGCGAGTCTTCCAGCGCCTCGACGGCACCGGACACGTCGCCCTTGATGACCAGGTTGAGGGTGTCGACCTCGCCCTCGGCCAGGACCTTGTCGAAGTCCTCCAGGGAGACGCGCTTGCGGCGCTTGGCCAGCAGAGCCTGACGTTCGGCAGCCTCACGCTTGTCGGCGATCTGGCGAGCCGTGCGGTCGTCGGGCGCAACCAGGAAGGAGTCACCGGCACGTGGGACGGACGTGAGACCGAGGACCGCGACGGGAGTCGACGGGCCGGCCTCGGAGACGTCGTTACCAGCGTCGTCGAACATTGCACGCACGCGACCGTAGGACGAGCCGACCACGAGGGAATCACCCACGTGGAGCGTGCCGCGCTGGACCAGCATGGTCGCGACGGCGCCGCGGCCCTTGTCCAGGTTCGCTTCGATGGCGACACCGCGCGCGTCGGTATTCGGGTTGGCCTCGAGGGTCAGCGCCGCGTCGGCGGTCAGCAGGACGGCCTCGAGCAGCTCGCGGATGCCCGTGCGCTGCTTGGCGGAGATGTTGACGAACATGACGTCGCCGCCGTA
>ERZ772986.117-NODE-117-length-47074-cov-4.905209_pt1 | contig 47074 bp, 30 predicted proteins | sample MGYA00511898_ERZ772986 | MGnify/ENA primary metagenome ERZ772986 (study PRJEB29015, sample SAMEA2737934) | human oral metagenome | biome: human oral; feature: human-associated habitat; material: dental | place: China | collected 2148 ... | reverse complement strand
CGTTTCTCGTTTGCGGTTGCAAAGATAGAGCAAAATATAAATACCAACCAAATCATACCGCGAAATATTTCATTCACACCCGTCCTGAGTTGCCTTCACTTGCCCTTAAATTAGATACTTACAAAGGGTGAAAAATTTTAGGCTCTAGGGCAGAATCACCTCCCCCTACCCGATGAGAATCGATCGACTTCCCCCGCTCATCCGACTCCATTCTCCTCGTCTTCCGACACCCACCCTTCCTACCCAATGAAACCTACCCCTTCTACACACCCCAAAAACGACCTACCGTAGGTCGCCCAAAAAACCTACTATAGGTCGTCGAGACGACCCACGGTAGGTCGCTTCGACGACCTACCGTGCATCCCTTTTTCAACCTCCCGAGGAGCGTACCTTATACCATAATATATAAGGGAGGGGAAAGGGTGATCCATAGAAGTAGGTAGTAGAGGGGGTAGAATACCCATAGTAAGGTAGGGAAAGGGGCGTTTCTTTGGGCTAATTTTGTCTCGTTAAGCATACAAAACCATTATCCACCTTTGACTTGACGCCTATGAAGCATATCCAGACTGCTTGAGGAAACCACTGCATTGATCACCAAGGCAGTGCTCTGCCCTTATCCTATCCAGCACCAAGCACCCTTCCCAGAGAGATGCTCCTTAGGTGCTCACCTATTACCCATCCATATCTGGAGGATGCCCCTGGTCCTCCACCTATCGAACCTATGTGGAAACAAACAAGTAAACGATACCCCCCAAAGGATCATCTGCGACAGAGTCTCCTAGGGCTTAGCCTAGGTCTTAGCCTCATCGCACTATCCAGCCCCGTGAAGGCTCACGTCACGGAAGAGCTTCCCTCGACAGCGACAGAGAAAGCTCAGCAAGACCAGATCACCTTCGTGATCCTAGATGCCGCTACCCGAGAACCCATCATCGGCGCCGTCGTGCGCTGTGTAGGAGCTACGACCCCTGCCATGACAGACAAGAATGGTCGCTGTACCCTACGCTTCAAGACAGCGATCAGTAGCGCTCAGCTCGACATCAGCTGTGTCGGCTACCAGCGAGTTACGAGGACGGTGGCCGTACCCACAGGCAAGGTGATCACGGTGAAGATGAGCGAAGATGCCAAGATGATCTCCAAGGTAGAGGTCACAGCTCGTAAGCACTATACCAATCAACTCCAGCAGACAGCCAAGGTAGATCACAAAGCCATCGAACGAGGAGGTGCTATGTCACTAGCTAAGCTCCTAGAGACAGTCCCTGGGGTAAGCTCCATCAGTTCGGGTAGCACCATCGCTAAGCCTGTGATCCAAGGGATGCATAGTAGCCGCATCCTGCTGATGAATAATGGCGTACGCCTAGAGAGCCAAAGCTGGGGAGCAGACCACGCCCCTGAGATCGACTACACTGGCTCAAGTATGGTCGAGGTCGTCAAGGGTGCCGAGTGTATCCGCTATGGCTTCGGCGCTATGGGTGGCGTAGTCCTGCTGAATGATGCTCCCCTACCCTACGGCCGTGAGAAGTTGAAGGTCAACGGGAATGTCAATATGGGCTATGACACCAATGCCCGAGGCGTCAGCGGATCGGGTAGCCTAGAGATGGGCTACAAGCGCTGGGGCCTTCGTCTACATGGTATGTACACCAAGGGAGGTGACTACCGCACGGCAGAATACATCCTCAACAATACGGGCTACAACACGATCAGCATGTCGGCGATGACGGGCTACCATTCGTCTCGCATCACCGCCACCCTCTTCTCTAGCCTCTACTACCAGCGTAGTGGTATCTACTATGCGAGCAAGGTATCTGACCTCGATCAGCTCATCAAGCGCTTTGAACATGGGCGCCCCGACGAATCGACCTTCCGCCCCTTCTCCTACAAGATACAGCCCCCCTTCCAGCAGTCCCAGCACTTCACAATCAAGGGCGAAGTGAAGTGGAATATCAGCGACAACCATCAGATCGACTTCACAGCTTCCTTCCAGGAGAACCTGAGACAAGAGTTCGAGAACCGTAAGAAGACTACGTGGAGCTGGATCCCGATGCAGGACCTGATCCTCAAGACCTTCAAGGCCGATGTCCTGTGGCACGCTAAGTGGAACCGCTGGGGGATGACCACCGATGTCGGTACATCTAACACCTATCAGACGAACTACAACTACCCCGGGACCAAGCAACCTGCCTTCGTGCCTAACTTCGCTGCCCTCTCGATGGGGGGCTACTTCCTGCACAAGGCGGAGCTTGGCAAGCTACAGGCAGCTCTGGGGATGCGCTATGACTTCCGAGTGATGTCGGTCAGTGGCTATACCAGCCTCAGTAGCTACACGTACTACGACGACTTCAAGCTGTACAGCAACTTCACCACGAGCCTAGCAGGACACTATCAGATAGACAAGAACTGGGATGTACGTGCTAATATCGGTTGGTCCTGGCGCCCACCCGATATCAATGAGCTCTACGCCATAGGTCTGCAGGATGGATCGTACTGGGTCGAGGGGAATAGACACCTAGCTAGCGAACGAGGCTACAAGGCCGTCCTCGGTGCTCGCTACCGCAATAGCTGGATCTCCGTAGAGCCAAGCACCTTCTACCAGCGCATCAGTAGCTATATCTATGACCATATAGGCACGGGGAAGGATCGCTTCCACAACCACCCCAGCGGGAAGTACCCCAAGTTCATCTACGACCAAGATGATGTACAGCTCTATGGGGGCGATATAGAAGCGACGGTTCGTCCCATGGATGGACTTAGCTTCGTCGGTAAGGGAGAGTGGATGTTCGCCCGTAATATCACCCGCAAGGATTGGCTGCCCTTCATGCCCTCCGACCGCTATGGGCTGTCAGGGACATACGACTTCGACCTCAGTAGAGACAAGAAGTACCATGCCTCCCTATCCCTCTCGAGCATCTATGTGACTAAGCAGCGTCGCTTCGACCCCGACAAGGACCTGGTCAGCGACTCTCCCGACCCGTACTTCCTGCTGAATGGGACTGCTGAGGTCGGTGTACGCCTGCCTCACCAGCGCTCCCTCCGGATCATGCTCGTCGGGGATAATATCCTCAACAATCTATACAAGGAGTACACAGACCGCTTCCGCTACTATGCCCATGCTCGTGGAGCTAATGTGTCGATGCGCCTCCTATTCAAGTTCTAATGCACACAAGCTGATGAAAGCGATACAGACTAAGCTACTCCTCCCCTTAGCCGGTGCACTGCTCCTGATGAGTAGCTGCTCCAATGACAAGGTAGACGAGTTCTTCAAGAAGTTCATCCAAGCACCACCCTCAGAGATCGAGCGAGATGTCAAGGGGCACGACCAGATCTACGCAGTCCATGCCATCCTACGTATGGGCTACAAGGGAGGCACCATCGGCGTGGGTCCCAATGCCAGCGAAGAGGTCGAGACCTACAACACCTACCACGTGGCAGGCGACGAGACCATCATCCCCATCGTCCAGGAGATCGATATAGCTAAGGACGACAATGGACAGATGACCATCACCACGAAGCGTGATCACTTCGACGTGATCGCTTCGGACAAGATCTACTACGGTCTAGAGCTGAAGTACTACGATCAGAATGGGATGCTCATCAACCATCAGTTCTCTAACTTCCCCTTCGTCAAGCGTAAGGACGGGACGGTAGAGCCCGATGAAGACAATTCGGCTCTGATGATGCACCAGCACTTCTTCGGTGTAGGGCACTTCACCCTGAGCAAGGGAGCGAAGGACACGCAGAAGACCCTACAGCTGGCCTATCCACGTACACTCGAAGAGACCCCTCACTATATAGACCGATACACCTTCCTCGACCGTGGAGGGAAGGTAGAGCCAGCGACGAAGTTCTCTGCGTCGAATATCTACGTCCCCGAAGGCTTCCAGCTTGGGTCGAATAGCGCCGTCTTCGACAACGAGCGCTCTTGGCGATCGATCGAGATCACCGGTCGCCCCGATGCCCTCGTCCCCTACCGTGCACCAGACGGCATCACCTACCGACTCGTGCGCAGTATCGACATGCAGCGTCTCAATCAGCTCGTCCCCGAGATCTTCTCCTACGAGTACCGGGATACCGACCCCGTGGAGGAGGAGCTGGGCAAGCTCTTCGAAGAGTCATACAACGACGACTATATCGACCCAGAGACCGACAGCCCACGACAGCGCTACGGCGAGACCGTCGGCCTACTGAAGCAGGAGCGTAGTCTCGATGCTGGTGCTCCTCTAGACAGGCTGGGCTTCAAGGGCATCCTCCAGTTCAAGCGGGCAGGGATGGCCTTCCTCCTACAGGTACGTCTATGTAATATCCTCACCAAGGGACAGCAGCGTACCGGTGACGTCCCCAAGCCTGCTAAGTACACGAATATCAATAATGCGGAGAAGGGCTATCTCTGGGAGTCGAACCAGATCCAGCCTGGGTGGGACAGCTTCGACATCGACTATCCCCTCCCGATCCGTGTGATAGCAGATGCCAAGGATGGAGAGGAGAAGTGCTACCAAGATGTACGACGCTTCTACCCCGAGGTACAGCGTAGTCAGCTCTGGCAGATGCTTACCCAGCCCGAGAGCTTCTTCTATCGCTACCGACGCAGTATCGTCCGTATGTAACCCCCGCTAACACCCTACGAAGAATCTATGAATACAGGAATAAACAAGACGATCAAGCACGGTGCTCTGGCCCTACTCCTTGGGCTATCGATGAGCTCGTGTGATAAGTTCGTCTTCGGAGATATTCACCCCAACTATGACGACAATCCACTCCTGAAGAAGTCCATTCCTCAGAGTGGTGCTGACAAGTATATCGACAGTCTCAAGAAGATCCGTGTCACGGACAATCTCGCTAACCCCGACCCTGACGGAGCCTTCAAGGACTGGGCTACGTGTCTGGTGATGTTCAAGGAAGGGCACTCCCACGGCGATGGGATGATGCACGGGAACTTCGTCTACCCTAAGGCCCCCTGGAAGCAGGAGGAGTTCGTCATCATCCACAACAATGCTGGGTCTTACCCCACCGTCGAGGTCCAGCGACAGAGTACCGTCACCTACCTCGAAGAGCAGGAGAATAAGAAAGGACCTAACTACATCCGTATCATCGGCGGACGACTGAAGCGCTGGGGGCTGTGCCTCTACTTCTTCGATAAGAATGGTCGCCTGATGAATGATGACATCCTCAACCAATCAGACCAGTACCAGATCTTCTTCACCGTCAGTGAGGTCGATGACAAGGGAGCTCCCTACGAGGTGATGGATAGCCGTGGCACGTGGCTGACCAAGTACGACCAGTATGGTCAGTGGCAGCCCGGTGGCACCATCGATCCAAAGCCCGTCCCCTCGCCCTTCTTCGCTGGGAAGAACACCTGGAAGGAGCGAGCCGATGCTACTCCGAAGATCTTCGAGTACACCTACCGAGATACCTGGATCCACGATGCTATGGGCGACGGCGCTAGAGAGCTCTTCAACCAGCGTCTCCTACCCCCACTCACCCGCAAGGATGCCGACTGGGCAGTAGCTCCCTATGACCAGGATCGTGTAGGACTGAAGGGACACTTCAACTTCGACATCGACGCCGATGAGAACGATGCCCTACACAGGGACTGGCCTCTAGAGATCACCCGACGTACCGACCCCACGACGGGTAAGGGTGGACGCTATACCCGTCCCTCGTTTGTGCTACCGAAGTTCTACCTCTCGGTACGTGTGATGAAGTGTCCTAAGGGTAAGAAGGCTTTGATCCCGAAGGATCCTTATCTAGCACGCCACTCGACCTATGTCTTCCTGAGCAAGTTCATCTGCTCCGACTGGTTCAACCCCGACGAACCCAAGGAATATGGTGCAGACTCCCAGTGGAAGGATGTCTTCCGCTTCAACATACCCATCAAGGTCTTCTGCAGTAGCTTCGACACTGACCCTACAGCCATTGATCCCAATGACCCCTATTACTACTACCTAGGGCAAGAGATCGGTCTCTCCTCCGAAGATGCTCTAGAAGCTTCGCAGAATGTCCAGACGCATGGTACGGGCGGTGGCTCGGGCTATGGCAACTGGTTCCTCTAATCACCCATCAACGACTAAAATCACTCAGCTATGCGCACTTCAATAGCTCGCCTCATGCTCGCCATGCTCTTCCTCTCTGGCATCGTGGCCTGCGCCCGCAACGAGGCTCCCCAACGTCGATCCAACTCCCGCTCCTCCGTCGATCACCTGGTCATCAAGGAGGTCTTCTATATCGGCCATGCTTATGTCCAGAGCTTCCCCAAGGAATACAATCTATCCCCAAGACCGAACTGGTACTCTGACGAGGCATACATCACGATCCACAACCCCACCTCAGAGGTCAAGTACCTCGATGGGCTTGCTCTCTGCTCTTCGGCGCTTGACCCTTCGGTAGCAGTGAAGTTCCAGGGTAAGGAGGACTACCGGAAGGAGTACCTCGGTGTCAGTACGATCTCCTACTTCCCGGGCAGTGGGAAGCAGCATCCGATCAATCCAGGACAGACTATAGTCATCGCTAAGTATGCCATCGATCACGCTAAGGACTTCTTCGCCCGTCTCGATCGGGACAACGGTTCACCCGTAGACCGCAGCCTATACGCTGGGGTAGATGACTTCCTCGATCTATCAAAGGTCGACTGGGAATGGACGAATGCCGAGACGGATGGCGAAGGTAAGAACAACCCCAGCATCCCTGACCTCGTCCCCATCTATACAGGGTACGACAAGGAAGAGAAGGATGACGTGGACTTCGGTCTGAAGGAGATCACGGAGACGAATGGTATCGCCCTCATCCAGCTCCCCTGGACACCGGAGGACTTCGCTAAGAACTATCCCGACACTCAGGAGCGTCGTGGCTACCGTCATACCGTCAATACTCTGATCACCCACCACCATAATGCTATAAAGGTCATCGAGATCCCCTTCGACAAGGCTATCGACTGCATCATCGTCTGCCCCAAGAAGGAATACAAGCTCAATCCCTACAGCACAAGTGACTACAAGGATACCTTCGACAAGGGATTTACCTCGGTCACCGACAACTTCATCAAGTCCACCCCCACCAAGGACTGGGAGAAGTACTCAGGTCTAGCGGTCATCCGCAAGTGGGATGGGAAGAAGGTCGTCGATGACAACAATTCCACCAGCGACTTCATGGTACAGCCTGCTTCCCTCCGATTCAAGAAGGCTACACCCTCAGGCAACTAATCACCCTCTAGGGCTACGCCAGCCTTAGCCCTACCTCTTTGACGGTCTTGCCCCCACGCCCATCGGAGTCCGTGGGGGCAAGGGCTCCGTCCTATTCTATTCAACACCCCCTATTTCAGCTATGCGCACGTATATATACCGTCTCATGCTAGCCATGGTCGTCCTCTCGGGGATCGTGGCCTGCGCTCGCAATGAGGCACCACGACGCCGATCCAATTCTCGCACCTCCGTCGACCACCTGATCATCAAGGAGGTCTTCTATATCGGTCACGTCGTCACCAAGAGCTTCCCCGAAGAGTGGGGACTGGCTCCCGTGAAGTCGTGGTACGAAGATGACCAGTACATCTCCATCTACAACCCCACCTCCGAGGTCAAGTACCTGGACGGGCATGCCCTCTGCACCACGGCCCTTGACCCCTCGGACGAACGCACCTTCGCTGGTAAGGAGGACTTCCGTCGTAAGTACATCGGGGTCGAAGCTATCTCCTACTTCCCTGGTAGTGGGAAGGAGCATCCTATCCAGCCAGGGCAGACCGTCGTCATCGCTAAGTACGCCATAGACCACGCCAAGGAATACTTCATCCGCCTCAATAAGCAGGCGAAGGAGTACGGCGAAGAACCCGAAGATCCTAAGCGCTACAAGGGCGTGGATGATCTCCTCGACCTCACCAAGGCCGACTGGGAATGGACGAACAGCGACTACGACAAGCAGGGGATGAACAACCCCAATGTCCCTGACCTCGTCCCCATCCTCACCGGTGTGGATAGCAAGGGGAAGAAGTACTCCGACTTTGCTATCAAGCAACTCTCGGGGCAGAATGGCATCGTACTCATCCAGCTCCCCTGGACTCCAGAGGACTTCCGTGAGAACTATCAGGATACGAAGGAGCGTCCAGGCTACCGCCATTACATCAATGTCACCAATAGCCTCTTCGCCGACTTCTACGCCATCGAGATCCCCTTCTCCAAGGCCCTCGACTGCATCACCGTCTGCCCCAAGCGCCGCTACAAGATCAATCCCTATAAGAATACCTACGACAGGGGATACAATGCCGTCACTGAGGTAGCGGCTAAGAACACACCGAAGAGTGACTGGCAGAAGTACTCGGGTCTCGCCCTCATCCGTAAGTGGGATGGGAAGAAGTTCGTCGATGACAACAATTCCACCAGTGACTTCGAAGTTCGTCCCGCCTCACTAGCTCGCACAGCGACTCCCCAGAAGTAACTTCCAACCAAGATACAGATAGCCGATCGCCCTCTAAGACCCGACGCGTCTTAGAGGGCGATTCGCTATTGATTTAGCCCCTCCTCCGAGGCGCTCCAGACAGGCCTCCCGAGGGTAGGAAAAACGACCTACGGTAGGTCGCCGAAAAAACCTACGGTAGGTCGTCTCACCGACCCACAGTAGGTCGCAAGGACGACCTACCGTGGGTCGCTTGGCAGGGGATCAAGGATGTACGACTACCGCAGTCATAGCTAAGCACCCGTTATTGCGTACTTTTGTAAACGAATTTATTAGAGTACTCCCGAACATGGAATCTTTAGAAGCGATAAGAAACGAATTCCCCATACTTAGCCAAGAGGTCTATGGCAAGCCCTTGGTTTATCTGGACAACGCTGCGACGACCCAAAAGCCCCGCCGTGTCATCCAGACCATCGAAGCCGCCTACTACGAAGCAAATGCCAACGTCCATCGGGGCGTCCACTACCTGAGCCAGCTCGCTACGGAGCATCACGAAGCTGCCCGACGGAGCGTCGCCGACTTCATTGGTGCCCCTTCTCCCGAAGGGCTCATCTTCACCCGAGGGACGACAGAGGCGATCAACCTCGTGGCCTTCTGCGCCGGAGAAGCCTTCTTCCTCAAGCCGGGTGACGAGGTGCTCATCAGCACCATGGAGCACCACTCCAATATCGTCCCCTGGCAACTGATGTGCGCCCGCCGAGGTGCTCGCCTACGGGTCATCCCACTGACCCCCCTTGGGGAGCTGGATATGGATGCCTACCGCAGTCTCCTCTCTGAGCGTACCCGCCTCGTCTCGATCGCCCATGTCAGCAATGTCCTCGGCACGGTCAACCCCGTGAAGGAGGTCACTCGTCTGGCGCACGAAGCTGGGGCACTGGTCCTGCTGGATGGAGCACAGGCCGTCGCCCATACTCCTGTCAATGTGGAGGAGATCGGTGCGGACTTCTATGCCTTCAGCGCACACAAGATCTACGGCCCGACGGGTATCGGGGCACTCTATGGTCGTCCCGAACTCCTCGATCGGATGCCTCCCTACATGGGGGGCGGAGAGATGATCGAGAAGGTGACCTTCGAGAAGACGACCTACAATAGCCTTCCGTTTAAGTTCGAAGCGGGCACCCCTGACTACGTCGGGTCACGAGCCTTCGCTGTGGCGCTTGACTTCGTCCGACAGATCGGGCTAGAGACCATCGCTCGGCATGAAGAGGAGCTCCTGGAGTACGCTACGGAGCGACTACGGAGGGAGTTCCCCGAGAGCTTTGTTCTCGGCGAAGCTCCAGGGAAGGGGGGGATCCTCTCCTTCGGCATAGGGCAGATCCACCCCTTCGACCTCGGCACGCTCCTCGACCGTATGGGCATCGCCATCCGCACGGGGCATCACTGCGCCGAGCCCTTACTCGCTAGCTACGGGCATCAGGCCATCGCCCGAGCCTCCTTCGCCCTATACAATACCCGTGAGGAAGTCGACCGCTTCTTCGACGCCCTCCATAGGGTCGTCCCCATGCTCAGCTAGCGGGAGATGAGCACGCCGAAGAAGCCTAACCCGCTGGCCTCCCGCTGGAGTGAAGAGTCCCTCGTGGAATGTGGCTGTGACGAAGCTGGTCGAGGCTGTCTAGCAGGCCCCGTCGTAGCGGCAGCCGTGATCCTACCCGAGCACTTCTCCCACCCGCTCCTCAATGACTCGAAGCAGCTCACCGAGAAGCAGCGAGAGGCACTCCGCCCCATCATCGAGAGCGAAGCCCTCGCCTGGGGGGTCGGGATCGTCTCTAGTGAAGAGATCGACGAGATCAATATCCTCCATGCCTCCTTCCTAGCGATGCATCGAGCGATCGACGATCTTGTCTTCCGTCCCGAACTGCTACTCATCGACGGCAACCGCTTCGATCCCTATCCCGACATCCCCCACGTCTGCGTCGTCAAGGGAGATGCCCGCTTCACCAGCATCGCAGCAGCTTCGATCCTAGCCAAGACCCACCGAGACGAGCTGATGATCGCTCTAGAGGACGAGTACCCAGGCTATGGGCTCTCTGGGCACAAGGGCTACCCTACGCCCGCTCACCGAGAGGCGATCGCTCGCCTAGGGGCTTCACCCATCCACCGACGCTCCTTCCGCCTCACCTAAGCGAAGAGGGGCATCCATAGGTCACCGAAGGGGGCCATTCATGGGTCGGTCGACCGACCCATGAATGGCCCCCTTGTGTACCCCATGAATGGGTCCCTTCGGGAGACTATGATCCTCCTCTCCCCTATTGATAGATGAGCGTATGGAAGTTCGCTCGCTGGAAGAGCTCCCGTGCCGTCTCATAGAGCCCCTCGGGAGTCAAAGTCGAGAGGCGCTCGGAGAGTTCTTCGTCGGTGTCGAAGCGCCCAGTATGGAGGAAGCTCTTACCCATGGTGAGGAACTGCTGTTCCTTATTGTCCGAGGCGACGAGGAGTTGCCCCCGTGTCTGGCGTAGCGCCGCCGTGAGTTCGGCCTCCGTCAGAGGTTCCTTTGCTAGACGCTCCAGCTCACGATAGACCAGCTCCATAGCTTCGGCCTCCGCTCGGTGGGACGAACCAAAATAGATGGAGAAGAGCCCGGAGTCCGTGTACGGCGTATAGCTACACTCGACATGGTAGACGAGCCCTCGCTTCTCCCGAAGCTCCATATTCAGCCGAGCATTCATCCCATTCCCACCGAGGATATTGGCTAGCAGGCTGAGCCCGAGCCTTCGCCTGTCGAAGAGGTCAAAGGCAGGGCAACCCATGAGGACGTGGCTCTGCGCCGTGCCTCGCCGACGCACTACATGCCGAGCCTCCGTGCGATAGCTGGGGCTGGAGCCTGTCCCTTCGTTCTTTCCTTCCCCTTCCTTAGCTTCCTCAGGGAAGGCACGGGAAGCATATTCCTCGAGGAGCTCCATAGATACCGCTCCTTGGGCGAAGAGCACCATCCGCTCAGGGCGGTAATGACGCTGGTAGAAGCGTCGCTGATGTGCCGTGGTGATGCGCCCCACCGAAGCCTCCGTACCTAGGATCGCATGCCCCAGAGGATGGGGACGAAAGACCTGATCTTCGAACTCATCGAAGATCAGCTCCGACGGGCTATCTTCGTACGAATGGATCTCATCAAGGATCACCTCCTGCTCCTTAGCCCACTCCTCCTCGGGGAAGCGACTATGCCGAGCGATGTCCAGCAGCACGGAGAGCGAACGGCGAGCATAGACCGACGGGCAGACGGCGTAGAGCATCGTCTCCTCCTTCGTCGTGAAGGCATTGAGTTCGGCACCGACAGCCTCCATGCGCTCGATGAGCTGTGGGGCGGAGCGCAGGCGTGTCCCTTTGAAGAGCATGTGCTCGATACTATGCGAGAGGCCGTGGAAGCGTAGCGACTCGTCCCGTGAGCCGACACGCACCCCGAGGCCTAGATAGCTGACCGCAGCCTGGGGCTCCTCTGCCAAGATGATCCTCAGCCCCGAGGCTAAGGTAGAGGTCTGATAGTGGCGCATTTCCTAAAAAATCTATGATGACTAGGCACAAAGGTATATAGACTCTTCCGTCCAGCCTAGTGGAGCTTAGAGAGCTTGCATACAGAGGCTTAGACGAGGGCTATAGGTGAACTATTTCCCCATTCAACGAGAATAGCTACATTTACTGCATAGTAAAGGGCATTTGTACGCACTATATTAGGTATTCCTCGCACCTGCAGCGTCTACAGAAGATACCCTGCTCGGCGAGACATCGCAAGATAAACACGAGTAACAAGAGGTATGAAAAACATCCTTATCATCGGCTCTACAGGGCAGATAGGCACCGAGCTAGCACTGACGCTCCGCCGTATCTACCCCGTGGTCGTGGCAGGGTACATCCCTGCAGCTCCTCCCAAGGGGGCCCTCCTGGAGACAGGCCCCTGCGAAGTGGTAGACATCACCAATCCTCAGCAAATCACCGAGATCGTCCACCGCTACAAGATCGACACCATCTACAATCTGGCAGCCCTGCTGAGCGCCGTAGCCGAAGCCAAGCCCCAGCTAGCGTGGCATATCGGGGTAGGTGGACTCTTCAATGTCCTTGAGGTAGCACGTGAGACGGGTTGCGCTGTCTTCACCCCCAGCTCCATCGGCTCCTTCGGCCCCGAGACCCCTCATGATCTGACACCACAGGATACCATCCAGCGCCCCAAGACGATGTATGGTGTGACGAAGGTCACGGGCGAGCTCCTGAGCGATTACTACCAGAAGCGCTTCGGCGTGGACACCCGCTCCGTCCGCTTCCCAGGCCTTATATCTAATGTAGCCCCTCCAGGAGGTGGCACTACCGACTACGCTGTAGATATCTACTATGCGGCGGTACGTACGAGGCACTTCGCTTGCCCTCTGCGCCCCGGCACCTATATGGATATGATGTACATGCCCGATGCTCTACGTGCCTGCATCGAGCTGATGGAAGCCGACCCCAGTCGCCTCATCCATCGCAATTCCTTCAACGTGACCTCGATGAGCTTCGACCCCGAAGGCATCGCCGCCTCGATCCGTGAGCTTATCCCCGACTTCCAGATGACCTACGAACTCGACCCGCTACGCCAGAGCATCGCCGACTCGTGGCCTAATTCGCTCGACGACAGCTGTGCCCGCAGTGAATGGGACTGGAAGCCCGAGTACGACTTGCCCGCCATGACTCGAGACATGATCGAGACCATCCGTCGCAAGGGCTAGGCACCCACGCTCCTCCCCTACCGCAAGCAAGTTCACTAGACCATACACAAGACTATGTTTAAGAACATGAAGAAGTTCCTCACCAAGGAACTCAAGGCCATCGATGAGGCTGGGCTCTACAAACGGGAGCGCATCATCATCACCCCTCAGACCGCTGACATCAAGATCAGCACGGGGCAGGAAGTGATCAACTTCTGCGCCAACAACTACCTCGGCCTCTCCGACCATCCACGCCTGGTCAAGGCCGCCAAGGAAGCTATGGATGCACGTGGCTTCGGGATGAGCTCTGTCCGCTTCATCTGCGGGACGCAAGACATCCACAAGGAGCTCGAGCAAGCCATCGCCCGCTACTTCCACACCGAAGACACGATCCTCTATGCCGCCTGCTTCGACGCTAATGGCGGGATCTTCGAGCCCCTATTCGGCCCCGAAGACGCGATCATCAGCGACGCCCTCAACCACGCTTCCATCATCGACGGCGTCCGCCTATGTAAGGCCCAGCGCTACCGCTATGAGAACGCTAACATGGCAGACCTCGAGCGGGTGCTCCAAGAAGCACAATCCGCACGCTTCCGCATCATCGTCACCGACGGCGTCTTCTCCATGGACGGCAACGTCGCTCCGATGGACAAGATCTGCGACCTAGCGGAGAAGTACGACGCACTGGTCATGGTCGACGAATGCCACTCGGCAGGTGTCGTCGGGCGGACCGGTAGAGGAGTCGCCGAGCAGTTCGACTGCTACGGACGCATCGACCTGCACACTGGCACGCTCGGCAAGGCCTTCGGAGGGGCCATCGGTGGCTTCACCACAGGTCCGAAGGAGATCATCGACATGCTCCGCCAGCGCTCTCGCCCCTATCTCTTCAGCAACTCCATCCCCCCTGCAGTTGTCGGCGCTGGGCTCGAAGTCTTCAAGATGCTCGAAGAGAGCGACGCCCTGCACACCAAGCTGATGGAGAACGTCGAGTACTTCCGTGACAAGATGCTCGCTGCCGGCTTCGACATCAAGCCCACCCAGTCAGCCATCTGCGCCGTGATGCTCTACGATGCGAAGCTCTCGCAGGAGTACGCCGCACGCCTGCTGGAAGAAGGGATCTACGTCACGGGCTTCTACTACCCCGTCGTCCCCAAGGGCCAAGCACGCATTCGTGTCCAGCTCTCTGCCGCTCACGAACGTCATCACCTCGACAAGGCGATCACCGCCTTCATCAAGGTCGGCCGTGAACTCGGCGCCCTGAAGTAGCATACGATAGGCTAGCGCATACGCTCAAAGCACACGAGGGCTGTCTCCTCAGGGAGACAGCCCTCGTGTGCTTTGATGTTGGCTTCGCCCAGCCGATTATTCTTTCCAGAGACAAGCTATTCTCTCAGCTCATCAATCCCTACGAACTCTGTCCAGCCATTAGCATTGCGCCCGAGGACAAAGAGAGCCATCGCAGAGGGAGTTTTAAATGAGAGTGGATACATCACCTCATAGAACCCTTCCTCCTGAGCAGATCGGATCTTCCCCCCTCCAAGGAGGGACTTAATCTGCTCTTCACGACGTGCCATGGATGCCTTCACCTGCTTTAGTTGTGATTTAGCGACTGCTGGGCGAATAATTGACCCTTTCTCCAAATAGAATAGCCCATCTTGGAAATATGCCTGAGCTACAGGTCCTGTAGCTCGGAGAGGATAGTACTTAAGTAGAGCCTTCTTAGTGGGGGGAGTTAGTTGCACCCCCTCTACTTGGAGGAGAAATTCGATCTGCGCGATATACTGGTTATAAGTCGGCTGATCATAGATACTGACGTTGGGTCTTCTCTTACGCTCATCCTTGTTCTCCACAGAGTAGGCACCTGCCTCAAGCACCTTCTGTATGAAGTAGTACTCCATGTAGTCAATCACATTCATGTCGAAGGCATTGTTATCTGAGACAAACATGATGCAGTGACTCCAGAATGACTTCTTCTGTTTGTGGTCATTGATACGGCCAGCTCCATTCTTAGACTGTCCGATATAGATCGTCGCAGCATGATACTCGTCGTCACTATTCCCCATAAGGAAGTAGATGGCATAGTTACTGGCATTCTCCTCTTTAGCAATATCCTCAAGACGATCACGGGTAAAGTAAAATCCACGTATTTGGCTACTCCTATCCTGGAAGACCTTCAGGGAAGATGGAACAGTTTCATCTGGGTAATAATAAGTAATTGTTCTTGCCATATAGGGGGCTAATAGGGATAAAGGGGAAGGGAATACTATTAAGGCTACAAGGAGACTATACCACGGGTGCATAGCTCCTTGTAGCCTTTAATAGATTAGGTACGATTACTTCTGGGGAACTTCGAGGTGCTTGGCCTCGCCGCTCTTAGCCACCTGATCGTAGTAGTCCTGGCTGTAACCGGGGAAGTTGGGCATGACGATCTGGCCGTAGCCATTCTCTTCGAACTTGCCGTCCTTCTCCTTCTTGACGTTGCCGTCCATGTACTTGACGAGGAGGTATTCGCCGAGCTGCTTCCAGCGTGCGGTGGTCTCGTTGGCTACCTTGGCGCAGAGCTGGGTGAGGAAGGCCGAAGCCTTCGCTGGGTCGGACTTGTAGAGCTCGAGGGCACGGGCGTCGGCGTCCTTGACCAGGTCGACGTAGCTGTCCTCAAGCGCCTTCTGAACGGGGCGAATATCCCGGATCATGGGGTCGTAGCGGTGGTAAGCCATGTTCGCTACCCAGTTGTGGATCCAGAAGGCTGAAGTCCAGCTGAACTCGGTCATACTGCCGTTGCCACGGCGGTAGCACTCGGGGATCTCCGTGATAGATGCGTACATCGGGGTGAGTACGGCGGTATTGGCATCGTCGACGCCGAACCAGAGGATCCCGCCGATAGCGTCGGGGAGCCAGCTACGCATCTGGGCGATCAGGACGAAGCCCGTCTGCTGGGTGGCGATAGCTCGCTCGTTGAAGTACTCCCGGCCTTCGCTCTTGAAGGTCATGGGGCGCCAGCGGTAAGGGACCTTATAAGCGCCTGCCCCGGGGTCGTTGGTCATCGAGAGCTCGGTGCCTTCGTAGTGATTGCGCATGCCCTCACGGACGTCGGCTAGGCTCACCTTGCGGTCGGGGATGATGTACAGAGGCATGGGCTCTTCGGAGGCGTCGCCCATGATGTGCTTCTTGTACTTGTCCATGCCCTTGTCGAAGGTGCGGAAGAAGCTCCATACACGAGCTTCGCAAGCTCTTAGCCCGCTGAAGTCGTAGGGATTGTACGCCTTCTGGAAGTCGAAGTCCTTGTCCTTGCCTTTGAACCAACCATTCTCACGAGCGACATTCACAACGTCCTTCTCGTACATGCAGTTCTTCTTGTCACCGAAGGGGATCTTGTGGATGCGGGCTTGGTTAGCGTGGGCAGCGATCGCCTCGTCAGGGATGCGGATAGCCACCCAAGTAGCGCCTTTCTTCTTAGGACCCTTGCCGATGAGCTCCATGATCCAGACCTCGTTCTTATCGGCGATGGTGAAGGATTCGCCGGAGCTGTGGTAGCCGTAGTCACGGACGAGATCCGTCATGATGCGGATGGCTTCACGGGCACTCGTGGAGCGCTGAAGGGCTACGTAGATAAGGCTCCCGTAGTCCATGATACCCGTGGGGTCGTGGAGCTCCTTGCGCCCGCCCCAAGTACTTTCGGTGATAGCGACCTGGTGCTCGTTCATGTTCCCCACGACGTTGTAGGTGACAGGCGCCTGAGGGATATACCCCAGAGGCTTGCCCGTATCCCACTCGTGGATCTGGAGCATGAGCCCCTTGCCCCACGCCTTGGCAGGATAGTGGACGAGGTCACCGTAGAGGGTGTGCGAGTCGGCCGAATAGCTGATCATGACCGAGCCATCGACCGAAGCCTTCTTGCCCACGATCAGGTCGGAGCAAGCCTCAGCAGACGGCGCTGCCCAGCCCATGAGAGCTAGAGCGAAGCCTGCGAGGAGTGTAGTTTGCTTCATAGTGTATTTGATATGAGAGTTGGAGAATAGCTGAGTAATAGCTGAGATAACTACAGCCTAAAGATACAAAAAGTTGCCCTTCGGCTCTCCATCCCACGAGGGCGGAGGAGTCGGAGGGCAACTTCCTTTAGATAGGGGGTATGCTTCTAGAGCTCAGGCTTGATCAGAGCGACCCACTTCTCGATACGTTCATCGGTGAGGTCGGACTGGTTAGCTTCGTCGATGCAGAGGCCGATGAGCTTGCCATCCTGCTCGGTCTGCGTAGCGTCGTAGCTGTAGCCTTCGGGCTCGTAAGCACCGATGAAGGAGCAACCAGAGCTTGCTAGGCCTTCGTAGATCTTGTAGATAGCTTCGCAGAAGCTGTCGGGGTAGCTATCAGCGTCACCGCAACCGAAGAGAGCGACCTTCTTGCCCGAGAGATCCTGCTCTGCGAGCTTGGGGAGGAAGTCTTCCCAGTCGTCCTGGAGATCACCCAGACCCCAAGTGGAGGAGCCGAGGAGGAGGACATCGAAGCCAGCGACGTCAGCAGCGTCAGCGCTTGCTACATCGAATACGTTTGCTTCTGCACCGAGGGCCTTAGCCAGGCGCTGAGCTACCTCAGAGGTGGAGCCTGTAGAGGAGCCGTAGAAAATACCGATCTTGCTCATTGTGCGATAGGATATTTTGTGTTAGTAGTAATTGAGTTTCCGATACAAAGATAAGAGAAGTCTTGGACTAACGTGCAAGTCAAGACTAGCTATTCACTTCGGCGAAGAATTCCTCATTGTCACGGGTGCGTAGCATGAGGTTCTTGACGTTCTCCATCGCTTCGATAGGGTTCATCTCGGAGAGCACCTTGCGTACCGACCACATACGTGTCTGGGTGGTCTGATCCTGCAGGAGGTCGTCACGGCGTGTACTACTTGCCACGAGGTCGACAGCAGGATAGATGCGCTTATTGGCCAGACGGCGGTCTAGCTGTAGCTCCATATTACCCGTACCCTTGAATTCCTCGAAGATGACGTCGTCCATCTTCGACCCCGTCTCCTGCAGGGCAGTAGCTAGGATCGTCAGGCTACCGCCGCCACGGATATTACGGGCGGCACCGAAGAAGCGCTTGGGCTTCTGTAGCGCATTGGCATCGACCCCACCGGAGAGCACCTTACCGGAGGCAGGTTGTACGGTATTGTAGGCACGAGCCAGGCGGGTGATCGAGTCAAGGAGTATGACTACGTCCTGACCACTCTCAACCATACGCTTAGCCTTGTTGAGGACGATCTCGGCGATCTTGACGTGGCGGTCGGCGGGCTCGTCGAAGGTCGAAGCGATGACTTCGGCATTGACGCTCGTAGCCATATCCGTCACTTCCTCGGGGCGCTCATCGATCAGGAGGATGATCATGTAGACCTCGGGGTGATTGGCAGCGATGGCGTTAGCGATATTCTTCAGAAGCATGGTCTTACCCGTCTTGGGCTGAGCGACGATCAGACCACGCTGCCCCTTACCTATCGGAGCGAAGAGATCGACAATACGCATAGCGATCTTGTCCTGGACGGCAGGATTGTTGGGCGAATCGAGATGGAACTTCTCATCGGGGAAGATCGGCGTCAGGTGATCGAAGGGTACTCGGTCACGCATCTCTGAAGGCGTGCGACCATTCACACGGGTGATCTTGTCGAAGGGGAAGTACTTATCGCCATCCTGTGGGGGACGGATGAAGCCCTCGACGAGGTCACCTGGGCGAAGACTCCACTGACGGATCTGCTGGGCCGAGAGGTAGATATCGTCGGGCGAAGGCAGATAGTTGTAGTCCGCTGAGCGCAGGAAGCCATAGCCGTCGGGTAGGATCTCCAACACCCCGATGCACTCAAGGATACCAGAGAAGTTGAACTCCTGTGGCTGTACACGCGTCGTAGCCTTCACAGCGGGTTGCTTGGTGGGCTGAGGCTCGGCGGGAGCCTGCTGACGCACCTTGGGCTGGGACTGAGACTGAGGCGTCGTGAAGGTGGGAAGCACCTGATCCAGCACGGACTTGCTGTCCTTGTGGCGGAAGACGATGCGCCCAGGGCTCACGGGAGCAGCTGCTGGGGCGGTCTCGGTCTCCGAGGCAGGAGCTTCAGGCTCATTCACAGCGGGCGCTACGGGCTCGACGGGTGTGACACGAGGCTGAGCTTCGGCGGTCTTGACGGGAGCGGGGCTAGAGCCACGTGCCTCACGGATCGGCTTCTGAGCCTTGGGCTCTTCGGCGGGGATGAGGTCTGAGGAAGCCTCCTGACTCTCCGAAGCCTTGGCTACGGCAGAGATGGCCTGCTGGCGAGCTAGGAGCTCTGCCTTGCTGGGGCGACCACGCTTGCGCTTGGGCGCTTCGCCTTCGGGTGTCGAAGAGGTAGATACCGTGGCGGGCTCAGAGCCTTCGGCGGGCTGAGCGGGCTCACCTGCAGGAGCTTCGGAAGGAGCGCTCTTGCGGGGACGACCAGGCTTGCGCTTGACGGAGGTAGTCTCCGCTACGGTGACGGCCTGCTGGTCGAGGATCTCATAGATCAGTTCACGCTTATCGGGGAAGGAGTCGGCAGAGAAGCCGATCTCACGGGCGATCTCACGGAGCTCGTCCAGGCTTTTGTTGGAGAGCTCAGTTATATTATATCGTTGCATAAGATTCTGTACTTTGTATGATCTCTAGTCTGGGAGGCTGGTCCTCTCTGTGGAGAGTGTACCACCAAGCCCCATCGCTCGGAGCTATGGGAGCTCCAGGAAGCAGCTAGGATCTTTGTGTCAAATGTCAGATAAGAAGAAAGTTCGTCAGAAGAGACAAATGAATGGAATAAGGAGAACCAAGGGGCTACCCGATCAATAGAGAGATAAAAGCATCAGGGGGGGATGAAGGGGGAGCTTTAGTGTGATTGGGCTGGGATTCGAACCCAGGACCGATAGCTTAGAAGGCTATTGCTCTATCCAGCTGAGCTACCCAACCAATCCTTGGATGTGTCATGTACCTTCAGCACCAGGGCTTGGTGAGCCGGTTCACTCTTCCTTTTTCGTAATCGTGGTGCAAAGGTAATTAAATTTTCGGATCTCTCCTACCCTCCGTCGGCTCACCATCCGAGGCAGGAGAAAGAGCCTCAAGCACGACCCTTCGGAGGCGATTCCCTTGAGGGGCTAAAGAGAGACCTACGGTAGGTCGTGATGACGACCTACCGTAGGTCGCATCGACGACCCACAGTAGGTTTTTTCGGCGACCTACCGTGGGTCGTTTTTGGGGGGCTCGCAAACGCCCCAGGAATCAGGCCTAGCGGAGCCCTCCGACGACACAAAAAAGAGGGGAGGTGGAGCACGCATCTTTGCTCCACCTCCCCGCATGCTTACCTACGGCGAAGGAAGGCTCATCGATCGCTACGCTTCAGCCCTGAGGCATCGATAGCCTCTGAGGGGGCTTCCTTAGCTTCGCCCTTACCGAAGCGGAAGGTGACACCGAGGCTCACGTTGGAGAGCGATAGGCTCGACTGCTGGATCTGCTCGATCCCTCGGAAGGTAGACTCCGTACGCCTATATTCCCCGAGGCCCCAGGGCGCCATAGCCGATAGAGAGAAGGTGAGCCGTCCGGCGAGCAGGCTCTTCTCGGCGGAGAGATAGGTGAGGGGCTCGGCGATGGTGCGGGAGGAGAAGGCGTAGGTCGGGCTATTGTAGTTCACCGATGCATTGAAGAACCAGTCCCCGTCGAGCATAAGGCTTACACTACCCCCACACCGCAGTCCCCAGCCTCGCTGTGTGGCGTTGAGGGCCGAGAGCCGGTAGGCACTCTTGAGCTGGTAGTCCGAGTACTTCAGCCCGGCATAGACCTGTAGATTGAGCTTGTAGTCGAAGGCAGAGGTTCGGAAGGTGCTCGTGAGCGAAGAGAGGCGACCCTCGCCAGCGTTCTCGAAGGTCGATAGGTTGGGTGTCGTCGTCGAGATCCCGGAGATGAGGTCCTGAAGCACCTCATGCGAAGCGGTGAGACTGAGGTGGCTCTTCCCCAATCTCTTCCCGAGGGAGAGCGACCAGCTGAGGCTCGTCTGAGGCTTGAGGTTGGGATTGCCTCGCTGGCGTTCCAGCTCACTGACGAAGTACTCCGCAGGGGAGAGGAGACTGCCCTCGGGGCGGGAGAGATCTCGGTCGAAGCTCAAGCGTGCCGAGTAGCCACTCTTGGAGTAAGCCAGTGCCACATAGGGGATGAAGCTGAAGTAGCTACGCCGGTTCGCCTCCAGCCCGTAGCGTCCCCATTCATTGCGAAGCAGGAAGTAGAGGCTTAGCCCCTTAGCTAGGTAGAAGTTATCCTTGAGATAGAGCTGTCCCTGCGTCATCTGGTGAGGCTTGGCACTTCCCTCTACGACGCTCCGCTGGTGGAGGAGACGTGCACCGAGGCGAAGCGCATGCGACGTCCCGAGGAAGGCAAATTCACCGTGGTCGTAGGCGACGTCCCCGACGAAGTAGCTCATACGAGCAGAGTAGTCGCCCGAGACACCCTCACGGGTCTGTGCCTCATTGGTCAGGAGCCCCTGAGCCCGCACTAAGAGACTTTGCTCGGGAGCGAGCTGATAGGAGAGGATCAGATTGGCCGTATGGATCAGATTGCGCCCGATGAGATACTCCTGCCTCTTCATGCCGAGGGGCTTAGTGATCGACTGCCTGAGACGCTCTTCGTAGCCAAAGAGGAGGTAGGAGAGAGAAGCCTTGAAGCGCTCAGAGAGGACGGCGTTGAGTAGCGCCTCAGCATTGTACTGCGTCAGCCGAGTATTGCTCTGTATATCGAGGACCTCTACCCCCTTGCGGAGCGTACGGGTATGCGGATACTGCTTGTTCGTAGTCACCGAGCCTGAGGTCACCAGGTCAAAGGTCTTACTGAGGTAGGACAACGAGGGGGCGACGCTGTACTCCTCATTGATCAGCCCCACACTCGTACCGAGCTCACCCTTGAGCGTGCCTAGATGCTTCTTCCTATAGATATAGATAGCTCCGCCTCCCGAGCTACTAGCGACGTCGCTGGGACGCACCTCTACCCGATCGATATCTCGAGCGTCGAGTTGGCTGAGGAAGCGCTCGTTGACAGGTACCTCATCGACATAGATGGTCACCTGACCTCGCGAGCCAGGGATCGTGTAGCTTCCACCCTCGCAGATGAGGTCGGGGATACGCTGTAGTACAAGGGGAGCCTTAGCTGAAGAGAGTAGCCCCTCCGTCGTGATCTGGTAGGTCGTCCCCTCGGCATTCATTTGTACAGAAGGGCGGGTAGCGACGATCTTCACCCCTTCGAGGGTGTGACTATCTAGGCGGATGGTGTGCTGGTGGGTCGTAGCTACGGAGAGTGTCGTATCTACTACAGCGTAGGCACTACCCCAGACCCAGAGCCTCAGGGAGGAGCAGTCTGCGGGGATGGGACAGCTGTAGTGACCGAACTTGTCGGTGTGTCCCTCGATGCTCTTACGCTCGCAGAAGGAGAGCCTGAGCGAAGCGGAGTCTATCCCCTGTCCCGAGGGTGAGAGGATCTTTAGTTCGAGCCTTCTTCCTTCTTGGGCCGAACTAGTGAACCAGCTCCCGAGGACGAGGGCAAGCCCTAGGAGCAGCGTGCGAGAGCGGAGGTGAATCGTGCTAGTCTTCATACCTGGATACTTAGATGAGGTAGATAAGAGGTGAGTCGCTTGGTGCTTTGCTTTTTCTACCTACGAATGTACGACTTTCTGGTAAAAAAAAAATCAGGATCTGCAAGACCGCTTCTCCAGCTACCTTGATGTACAAAGGCGGGGGTGCTCCCCGCCAAGATCTGCCCCTTCTCCGTGCACATAAGAAGAGGGGATGGGGAGGACACGACACCCGTACCCGAGGGTACAGCTTCCTGTCCTCCCCATCCCCTTGGGGTGAAGAGCAAGTGCCTCCTTAGCTCTTCCTCAGGATCTCATAGAAGTCCTGCGGTGTACCGAGATGCTCCAGGAGCACCTGGACGGCTACCGGCGGGAGGTAGTGAGCACGTGTGCGATAGCCTCGCTCCTGTAGCTGACGAAGGAGCTCGGGATCTCGGCGGATGAGTCGGCGCAGACAGCGTCCGGCGTAGCCTGGTTCGCAGTGGGGGAAGTAGAGGGTAGCTAGCTCCTTCACAACATAGGCTCTGAACTCAAGCGGGGGTACCTCGCACGAGGCTTGGGTAGGTGTTTTCATTGTGCGCATGTGTTGATAATAAATGAATATACGGGGGCGAAGCCCTTCCCTCCTAGGCACATCGGCACGATCTCGATAGCGAGGGAGATCATGAGCTCTCATGGAGCTCTCACGGAGCGTCTTCAGGGGATAAACTTCTCTACAAAGGAACGACAATTCTCCCCTCAGATCAAGGCGTTCGCTTAATAAATATTTTAGCGATCTCGTACCCCTCTACTGCCCCTCGGGGCGGAGAATTCCGAGGGCAAAGAAGAGGGCTCCACAAGCCCTGTAGCACGGGGACTTCGGAGGGGGGCAAATAAAACCTACTGTAGGTCGTCGATGCGACCCACTGTAGGTCGGTCGACCGACCTACCGTAGTTTTTTTTGACAACCTACCGTAGGGTCCTTTTCGACCCCTCTGAAGAGCCTTCCCTAAAGGGCTATCAGAGGGGTGCCTTCGGCAGGGTAAATCTGAAGGGGGAAGATCGGGTGTGAAGAATCAAAACTTTCTTAACAAAATTTGGTAATTCAAAATTCTTCTCTACCTTTGTCTCCGTGAACCTCGCCTCAGAGACGAGCGGTCACACCTCAAAGCAAACAACAAAGCAATCCAACAAGCTACAGTATGAATCAAACGTCTATGACAATGATGCGAATGTGGGTCGGCACAATGATGTGCACCGACACCATGTGGCGTATCCATAGGCGAAGCGATCAGGCTGTAGATCTCAGTATAGACATACACAGATAGATATACTTCTATCCCGAGCTTTCTGAAGCGCTTCTCATGGTGAATCCTAGAGAAGCGCTTCTTTTTTTGCATCCACACAACTAACGAAATAAACAAGAAGTCAATGAGAAAGAGTTTACTATCCCTCCTGCTTCTATTCCTCTCCGTAGGAATAGCTTGGGCTCAGAAGAAGCAGGTCTCCGTCACCGGCCTTATCCTGGCCTCGGAGAACAATGAGCCGATCGATGGCGCATCCGTCCTCTGCGTGGAGTTCCCCCGTAGCGGTGTACTCACCGACGCTAAGGGACGCTTCACCCTCACCCTGCCCGAGGGCGCCAAGCACCTCCGCATCTCCTACATCGGCTACGCTACGCAGACCGTCGCCCTCACGGGTCGTGAGCTACGTGTCGTCCTGCAGAGCACCGAGAAGACGCTCGACCCCCTAGTGGTCTCGGCCTACGGTACACAGCGACGCTCCTCACTCACCGGCGCTACGAGCAGTGTCAAGGCCTCGGCGATCGCCAGCGCTAAGGTCGAGTCCGTCGACAAGGCGCTTGCTGGTAAGGTAGCAGGCGTACGTGTCACCTCGCAGACAGGGGAGCCTGGTGCTGCTGGGACCCTTCAGATCCGTGGTGTCGGGAGTATCAACGGGACGACGGAGCCTCTCTACGTCGTAGACGGTGTGCCCATCACTGCAGGGGACTACGGGATCTCGGGACTGTCGTCCAACATCCTAGCCTCCATCAACCCCGAGGACATCGAGTCGATCTCCGTACTCAAGGATGCAGCCTCCGCTTCGCTCTACGGCTCCCGTGCTGCTAACGGCGTCGTCATCATCACGACCAAGCGTGGTAAGCAGGGCAAGACCAACTTCTCCTTCAAGGCAAGCACGGGCTTCTCCCAGCTGGCTACCAATTCCTTCGAAGTGATGAACGCCACCGAAGCCTTCGACTACCAGCGTGAAGCCTTCATCAACCAGATCCTCTACAAGCAGGATGCTATCCTCCCCACCGGTGCTAACTATGCCAATCGTGCTGCCCTACGTAAGCAGGCCGAAGCTACCGTCACCGATAGCTATGTAGCATCAAACAGCTATAGCTTCGTCAGAAGCCGAGAGACCGTAACCGACTGGAGGAAGGAACTCCTCGGCACGGGTAGACTCAGCGATGTCTCCTTCTCTGCAAATGGTGGCACCGAAGGGCTCCGCTACTTCGCCTCCCTCGGCTACAACGACATCAAGAGTATCTCTCCCTACGGAAGCTTCTCCCGCTACTCGGGTCTGCTGAACCTCGACAACAAGGCCACCAAGTGGCTCGACCTCTCCTTCAAGGGTCAGGTGTCCTATACCGCTCAGCAGGGTATCGGTGACAATAGCCGACAGAGCGCTAGTGTCAGCCTCACCCACCCCACGATCCTCGCCCTCGTCTCCCGCCCCGACCAGCCCGTTCGTCTCGCTGATGGGAGCTACAATCCCGCTGCTGCACCGATGAAGCGTGGGGACAATCCGATCGAACTCCTTGATCCCGATCGAGTGCTCAATCAGCTGGGTACCCTCCGTGGACTGGCTGGTGCCAATGCACAGATCACCTTCACCGACTACCTCTCCTTCAAGACGACTAACTCCATCGAGTACACACTCGTCAAGAGCCTTCAGTACATAAGCCCCTTGACCTCCGACGGTGCTCGTGTAGGTGGACAGGGTATACGTCTCAATAATGAACTTACCGTCAAGACGACCTCCAACGTACTGAACTTCAACAAGGACTTCGACCGCCACCACGTCGACGCACTCGCTGGTATCGAAGCTCAGTCCTTCGAGCAGCTCCGCCACGGCTTCTCTGTGAACAAGTACTCGACCTCCAAGCTCAAGGAGCTCGGCAACGGTCAGGTAGTCGACAGCGAAAGCAACCACTACGGCAGCTTCCTCCTCTCCTACCTCGGACGCCTCAACTACAACTATAATAGCCTCTACTACGCAGGTCTGAGCCTTCGTAACGATATCTCCTCCAAGCTCGGGAAGAACAATCGCTCCGGGGTCTTCTACAGCATCTCGGGCGCATGGCGCTTCGGCCGTGAAGCCTTCCTCAAGGACAATAAGTTCATCACCGACGCTAAGCTCCGTGCCTCCTACGGTACCAATGGTAATCTCCCCGATGCAGAGTACTCCTGGAGAGGTCTCTACTCCTTCGGCGGCAGCTACGGACCTGAGTCTGCCATCTACCTCAGCCAGCTGGCTAACCTCGATCTAGGCTGGGAGAAGAGCCGAAGCCTCAATATCGGCCTTGACCTCACACTGGCTAAGCGCTTCACCCTCGGTATCGAGTACTTCGACAAGTACACGACTAACCTCCTGATGCAGGTACCCGTCTCCTACAACCACGCCGTAACTACCTATCAGGACAATAGCGGGGAGATCTCCAACCGTGGTGTAGAGATCGAGCTCCATGCCTCCGACCTACTTCGCTCCAACAAGCTCCGCTGGGATCTGGACTTCTCTCTGACGAAGATCCGCTCCCGTGTCGAGGCCCTTCCCAATGGCGACATCATCAGTGGTCCGAATAACATCTACCTCTATCGTGCAGGGAGTGATGTCTACACCTTCTACCTCCCTCACTACGTCGGTGTAGACCAGGCTTCAGGGCTGGGTAAGTTCCTCATCGACCCCTCTAAGCCCGAGAGCCCAGACAATATCACCTACAACCATGCAGAGGCAGGTCGTGGCCCCTCTAAGTCTGCTTACCCCAAGGTCTACGGTGGTCTCACCAACAGCCTATCGTACGGTGGCTTCACTCTGAGCGCACTGATCAGCTATCAGTTCGGGGGCTACATCTACGACCACTTCGATGCCTTTGCTATCGCCGATGGGCAGCGCTCCGCTTCGATCAACGCCAGCAAGGAGCTCGTAGGCAACTACTGGACTCCTACCAACACCGGTGCTTCGAATCCCCTACCTATCCTGCTCAATCCCCTGCGTAGTGGTGGCACATCGACCCGTCAGCTCCACTCTTCGGACTTCATCCGTCTCAAGGAAGTAAGCCTCAGCTACCGTCTACCCGAGAGCCTGACGAAGACCCTTCGCATCGGATCAGCTAGCCTCTCCCTGACGGCTAACAACCTCGCCTTCCTCTACGCAGCTACGAAGAATAGAGAGCTCGAAGCAGCCCTCAACGGCTTCCGCTCCGCCGACATCCCTGCTCTGCGCACCATCAGCTTCGGCCTCAACGTTGGTTTCTAACTCTCAATCCCAGTATTCCGTTATGAAAAGATTCGCATTATATACCCTCCTCTCCTCTGCTGCCTTCCTTACCTCTTGCGGTAAGCAGCTCGAACAGGTGCCTTCCTCCTCTCGTGCCGAGGATCAGTCCATCGAGACCGTCAGCGATCTGAAGCTAGCAGTCAATGGAGTCTACGCCGCACTAAACAACCAGTTTGGATACAGCGGAGAGACCGCCCTCTATGCCGATGCTAAGGGAGGAGACATCAAGGCTATCTCGACAGGCAACAATCAGACGCTCACCCTCCATACCTTCCGTACCGACAAGAACTCCTCTATCTCAGATGGAGCCTATCAGGTATTCTCGACCGTCTCGGGCCGTGTCAACAATATCCTCAAGTACGCTCCGAGCATCGCCGAGACTGCGCCCCAAGCCGACAAGGCCCGTGCTAAGGACTACATCGGTCAGCTCTATGCACTCCGAGGACTTGCACACCTAGAGCTTGCCCGCCTCTTCTGCTACATCCCTTCCTCTGGGGTCAATGTAGATGCTAAGTACTCCGGTATACCCATCATCAATCAGGTATTCCCCCGTAGCCATCAGTTCCAGCGCTCTACGCTCCGTGAGACCTACGACTTCATCATCTCCGATCTGACGAAGGCACTGGAGACACTGAGCAAGGAGAAGATCGCCAACTCAGGTAATCTCAACTACTGGGCTACGGCAGGGCTTCTGGCTCGTGCATACCTCTACAATGGTGATTGGCAGAATGCCTACAAGTACGCCAGCGAGGTGATCAGCTCCAGTGGCTACAAGCTCTACACCCCCGAGGAGTACCTCACTGTCTGGTCGAAGACCGGCACGTCAGAGTCCCTCTTCGAAGTACTCACTACGGACAAGGACAACGCAGGGCTCAATAGCATCGGGAGCTATACTAATCCTAGTGGCTATGCAGAGTTCGGCACCTCGGAGGCCTTCCTCTCTTGGCTCCGAGCTAACCGTGCAGACGACATCCGCACCCAGAGTATCACCGAGCGAGCCAATGTTGATGGTGGCAACAAGGGCTACTATACCATCAAGTACCCAGGTCAGGCAGGTGCCAGCTCGCCCACAGGGGTGAATAACTTCAAGGTCATCCGTCTCTCTGAGCTCTACCTCATAGCAGCCGAAGCCCTTCTCAAGGGTGCTACTGCTTCGGATGGCAAGACTGCTCTTGACTACTACAATGCACTCCGTAGCCAGCGCTTCACTAGCTACACGGCTGCTACCTCCGTGACTCTCGAGGACATCCTCAGCGAGCGACGCATCGAGCTCTTCTGCGAAGGACATCGTCTCTTCGACCTAGTCCGCAACAAGAAGAACATAACCAGTGAGTACATCCCCATCGGTAACGAACTCAATTACCTCGATGCTCAGCTCCTCATCGATCTACCCGAGCGTGAGAAGAACATCTCTAAGGACCTTGTACTACGTGCAGCCAAATAACGCCCACCCTATTCACTGACACCAATACGCAACTTTGCCCCTCGATCGTCCTCACGACGATCGAGGGGCTTCCCTTTTCTACCGCCCTCGAAGGCGCATCAATTCTGCTACTCGAGAAGTGTCTACAGATAGGCACATCTGAAGAAGCACCCTCCATCCTCCATAAGGATAGCGAACTACACCCTCCAGAAGCACACCACAGATCTATACAGAAAATGGGACTACAGGCAAGGCTTCAGCCACCACCTGTAGTCCCATTCTATTTGTTTGTAAGAGAAGCACCCTCCTTAGACGTAGACTTGGATCACACGCACCAGTTCGGCGTGAAGCTGCCCATTGATCTGCTCCCGCAGTTCTCTCAGGCGAAGGTTGAGCTCTTGGCACACAGCCGACGACGAGACCCTCAGGCGAAGTACTCCTTCGTCGAAGCGTATATCGACTACCCAACGATAGAGATTTCCCAGCACTTCGGGTAGGTACCCCATCATCCGATGCACCAGCAGTTGCTCGTACATATCAGGGTCCTCATCCCACAGCGAGGCTATTGCTTCGCCGAGCTTAACCGTCTCACTCTGCTTCATGATCTAGGCTCATCTATGGCTCGTATCTCACCCTCGGAGACTTCGAAGAGGCGGTAGTCTTCGCCCCAGCTCGTGACGATCTCATCAAGGTGCTTCCTATTAGTATCGGTGATAAAGATCTGCCCGAAGTCACTCCCCCCGACGAGCCTAATGATCCGCTCGACACGCTCGGCATCGAGCTTGTCAAAGATATCGTCCAGGAGCAGAAGGGGGCGCTCAGGGTTCATCTTGGAGAGCAGAGCATACTGGGCGAACTTCAGAGCGATGAGGAAGGTCTTATTCTGCCCTTCGCTCCCGACCTTACGGATCAGTTCTCCCTCGAGGAGCATCTGTAGATCATCCTTGTGTAGCCCAAGGGTCGTATAGCCCAGGAGGCGGTCTCGCTGACGAGCTGTACGCAGAGCTTCGAGGCAATGTCCCTCTTGGTTCGACAGCGAAGAGCTGTAGTCTAGACGTACTTGGTCACGTCCGCCACTGATGGCTGTATAGTAGTGCTGGAAGAGGGGAATAAAGTCCCGTATGAAGGCACAGCGTCGCTCGTAGATCAAGGGACTCACCTGCTCCAGCTGAAGGTCCAGCACCTCGAGTACGGCATCCGAAGCCGACTGGCTCTTGAGGAGGACATTCCGCTGCTCAAGGATCCGATGATACTGGGCTAAAGCTGCCATGTAGACACTATCCTGCTGGGAAAGCTGGCGGTCTACGAAGCGTCTACGCTCATCACTACCGCCGAGGATGAGTTGATAGTCCTGAGGGGAGACGATGACTAGAGGGAAGGCACCGATATGCTCGCTGAGCTTGGTGTACTCCTTCTTATTACGGCGAAGGATCTTGCGGTGCCCCGGTCGTATCTGGAGCAGTAGCTGACGCTCGTCTCCGAAGTCACTCTTGTAGACCGCCTCTAGGATCGAAGCTTCCTCACCCTGCCGTACAGCCAGACTATCAGTGATCGAGAGATGGCTCTTCGTGAAGGAGAGGTAGTGCAGGGCATCGAGCATATTCGTCTTCCCCATACCATTCAGGCCGATGAAGCAGTTCACCTTGGGCGAGAAGATGCAGGTAGCCGAGGCAATGCTCTTAAAGTTGAGGATATGCAGTCGGTCGAGGATCACGAGTGGGGGGTGTTAGTTGGCCGAGGTATTACGAGCCATCTGCTCCTTGGTCGAGAGCATCCCGCAGGCTGCAGAGATATCCTCTCCTCGGGAGGTACGTATCGTCGTGGTATAGCCTCGTGCTTCGAGGAGATTCTTGAAGTGCTCCATCTTGTCCCGAGCCAGTGGTCTCAAGGGCACATTAGGGATCTGATGGAAGGGGATGAGGTTGATACGGCAGGGGATACCACGCAGTAGGCGGGCAAGCTCTGCGGCATGCTCCTCACTATCATTGACTCCATCGAAGACGATGTACTCGAAGGACACTCTACGCTGTCCTGTGAAGTCTGCCTCACGGATCATCTGAAGGGTATCCACCAGAGGAAGGCCACCTTCGGCAGGCATGAGCTCTAGGCGCCCTTCGTGGAAGGGGTTATGAAGGCTCACCGCCAGATGGCAGGTCGTCTCCGAGAGGAAGCGCTCCAGCCCTCGACGCACTCCTACGGTAGAGAGCGTGATACGCTTGGGCGACCAAGCCAGCCCCCAGGAAGCAGTCATCACCTCGATGCTCTTCATCACATTGACAGCGTTGTCTAGAGGTTCACCCATCCCCATATAGACGATGTTCGTCAGGGAGAGGGATTCTTCGACAGAGAGCACCTGATTGATGATCTCGCCTGTGGAGAGATTGCCCTTGAAGCCCTGCTTGCCCGTCATACAGAAGAGGCAGTCCATCTTACAGCCCACCTGCGAAGAGATGCAGAGCGTCGCCCGATCCTTGTCTGGGATGAAGACAGCTTCGATGAGTCCGCCCGTAGCGACCTGGAAGAGGTACTTGCGTGTACCATCCTGAGAGAGCTGACTCATGACTGGAGCCGTACGCCCTACGGTGTACTGCTCGGAGAGGAGCGCTCGGTTGGTCTTGGAGAGATTGGTCATCTCGTCGATGGAGGTGACACGCTTGTCGTAGAGCCACTGTGCGATCTGCTTCCCCGTGAAGCGGGGCATCCCTAGGGAGGTAACTAGGTCAGTCAGCTCCTCTAAGGTACGGCCTAGGAGTATTTGCTTGCCTGTAGGCATTCTATCTGGATAAATCGTGTAATGCTAAGGCTGCCCGTAGGACATTCCCTACAGACAGCCTTAGGTATAACTAGATTCGGAGGCAAAGGGTTGTCCCCTCTAGCGTCGTCCTCCGAAGAGAGAGATCAAGGTGCTTACTAGTAGAAGCGACCGCGGTTGTCCTTGATCTTGAGATTCTGGATGACGTTAGCGAAGACTCGGTAGCTGTACTGACGAGCTAGGCCAAGTTCCTGCTGCTTGATCTGTGCACTGACAGTAGCTGGATCATTAGGCGTAGCAGCTACTGGCTGTAGTACCATGACCTCAGCGTTGTTGGCAGCGAAGGGCTTGGAGAGCTTACCCATGGGAGTAGTCATCGCTACGCCGTTGAAGGTAGCAGGCTCGCTACCTCGGACGATATAGTTGACATCCACGAGGGTGTCGACCTTCGTCTGGAGCTCCGTAGCATAAGCGTCGAGCGAAGCGAGGTGCTTAGCTTCGAGGTTCTTAGCCAGCGTCTCTGCCTTCTTCTTACCCGAGAGGTAAGCGACGATCTCTTCACGGACAGCGGAGAGAGGAGCTATGCCTGCAGGGGTATGCTTGACGACTGTGGGGATGACGAGGTAGTCAGTACCACAGGTGTAGAGCTTCTGCCCGACTTCACCCTCCTTGGCATTGAGTGCCCAGCTGATCACCTGGCGAGAGCTAGGTATCTGCCCGAGGGCAGGAGACTGCGTGGAGATGGGGATATTGCGAGCGACGCTGAAGCCTTCCTTCTCAGCCTTCTTAGCCATAGCTTCGAATCCACCGCCACCGCCGAGGATGCGGTTCATCGCAGCATACTTCTCATTGTACGTCTCAGGAGAGAAGGTCGCAGGGATAGAGACGAAGGCTACCTGATAGGACTCTACAGCGGGCTGAGGGTTCTCAGCACGGACGAGCACAGAGATAGGAGCACGTCCTAGGCGAACTACCGTACCGATGGGTACCTTGTACAGGGTATCGAGGTTGAGACCAGAGCCCTGAGCGATCTGGATCAGCTTAGATTCGGAGAAGGTGCTATCGACCATACCATAGCGGTTAGGTAGCTGGATGAGACCACCGCTAGCAGCGGTGCTCTGGTCGAGGCTGTACTTCTTAGCCAGCTCGGCGAAGCTTGCTCCAGAGTTGAGCTGAGCCATGATGCTATCGGCCTGCCCCTTGACGCTGTCGCTCAGTACGATCATACGGACAGAGACACCAGAGGTAGCCATCTTCTTGCCGACGAGCTTGACGACATCGTAGCGATCACTCACGAGCTGAGGATCGTTGACTGCACCAGCTTCGGATCCCTTGATGAAGGCGACCTGCTCGGCACCTAGGCCAAGTTCGTCGAGTTCAGCACCGGTGAGGAAGGTCTTAGAGAAGAACTTGCTTGAGGTCGTGTAGCCACGGAGTACCTCTTCGATGTTGGAGGCAGTAGCAGTGCGAAGCTCAGCGACAGCCTTGTTCTTCTCATCGAGAGCGACCTTGTAGTCCGCCTGTGAGGGCACGACCTGCAGGCTGATGTAGCTGACTTCGGTCAGCGGATACTGCATCTTGTAGAAGTCCGGATGTTCGTCGTAGTACTTCTTCACTTCGCTGTCGCTAGGCTTAGCGGCTTCGTCGGTGATCATAGCAGCGGAGGTACGCACCAGAGCGATGCTACGGCTCTCTTTACCGAGGGCGAGCTCACGGTCTACGTCGTTGATCTTGTAGGTACGTGAGAGGAGGGTCGTGAGCTTCTGCTGCAGACGCTGAGACTTGATCTGCTTCTGGAGTTGCTCGAACTGGCTCTTAGCCTGCAGGAGCTGAGCACGCTGTTCGGCAGGGGCAGCCTGGATCTGCTTATCGGAGAGACGCTTGATCAGATCGTTGATCTGCTGTTCGTCCGTCGTCCCGAAGAACTGCGAAGCCAGTGGCGAGGGAGCGATCCCCTTCCCTACGAGGAGGGCGTAGAGCTCTTCGTCTGAGACGCCAAGACCGACGCGAGAGGTCACCTCGGTGAGCGCATACTCAGAGATGTACTCCTGAGCCAATTGATTGTTCAGCTGCATGCGTTGTTCGTCGGAGAGCTGTTGACCCTGAGCCTGAGCTTGGTCTTCGAGCTCTTTGAGACGTACGCTATACTCTTCGATCGAGACATCTTTGTCATCGATAGAGAGGGCTGTACGCTCGCTCTTGCTCCAGAAGGTTCGGCCACTGGTGAAGAGGTCACCGACGACGAAGCCCGCCAGGGCGATCCCGATGACGACGACCAGCAGGACCGAATGACTTCGGATCTTCTCTAATACTGCCATTGTCTGTTTTTACCTATGGGGTGAATAGTGTTTATATTTCAAGTCTTTGAGCGACAAAGATACAAACACTCGGACGAATACTCAAACGGCTGTGCCTGGAGCGTCTAAGACCTCCTGCTCCTCCCCCGAAGAAGACTCACCTTCATCGCCCCAAGGCTCCCTCTCTTGTCGCAATCCACCCCCCCCCCTGTTCAAGGCAAGGATGCACACCTATCACTCTCCGACTACGGATAGAAAGAGCTCTTTACCTTCCCCAGTTAGATGTACCCTTTCACCGACCTTTCTCATCCAGAGGAATCAAGGCGGATCCTCCTCTTACGATAGAGTCATTATGTATAGCAAAAGCGCAAGATTACCCTCTCTTCCAATACCCACAAGAGAAAATCCAGATAAATCACACACCTTAAATTAGCCCGTCTAGAGGGCCCATTCAAGGAGAAACTCTTAGCAAAGGGCTAAGATATCACAGAATAAAAATCCCCAGCTATCCCCCCTCATCTACACAGAGATCGAAAACATGAATCCGATAGAGAGGTATTGCTCAAACTTCAGTTCTCACCAGATTTCTTCCACGGCTAATCGCCGCTTCTGTTCCAGTTGATTCTTATCTGTCAGATAATAAAATGACTGTGGAGCACAAGTAACATTAAAATCAGAGAGAGAGAGGGGTGTCCGATATAGGACTGTTGCACCAACCTTTATAGCAAATGCTTTAGTCTTATCCTCAAAGTACTGGATATAGTACTCCCTAGTTATTCCAGATGCATGCCGTGTGATCTTCCACAACGTCTCTATATCTTCGTGTAGTATTGCAGAAATCTCGAATTCCCCAATAATACGTTGAACAGGAGATGATGCATACACAAGAATCCGCCGAACATCTTTGTTCTTGAAGATATTCCTACGGAACTCATATTTCTTCGTCCCGCCAAAAATCTTGTATGCAAACTCGGGCTTAATCGACAATAAAACAGTCATTCACTTGGGCTTCTTTAAGTATTTGACAGAATTGATCACTCGTGATTTCCTTTAATCCTCTCAGTTCATCTTTCTCTCCAGATAATATCCCCATATCCAGGAGACGTTTCCTATTGAGTCTTCTACCCAGCTCAAATGAGTAAGTAGAAAGGAATCTAATCAAGAAGGGCCTATAACTGGGATTATAGCTCCAGAACTCTTTCAAATATTCATCAGTAAATATACTTCTCTTCCGAGCCTTTCTAAGGAACTCTTCCTCCGACCTAATATTATCAACCTTTTCTTCTACAATCGCAATGGTTGTAATTACGCTGGTATAAAAAGCAGATTGTCCTTCTGTGGCCGTCCGGTAAAAGATGAGCACATCCCCACGAGTAATATCCCTCTGAATTGAGCGAGAGATATAGATTTTGCTAATAGCATTTCGATAAGGCTCATTTTCGACAAAATCGTACGGAGACTCTGTCCGCAGGAAAGAATCTGGTAAGAGCTCCGTGTGATACTTCGGATAGATTGGAACTAGAAATATCCGAGTAGTTGTAGGGATAAACGGATATGTCTCTTTGGGGGCAATTAGATTAAACTGTTTGGTAAGATCTCTAATATAGACAAACTCTCCGTCTCTCCCCTTTTGTCCAAATTCACGAAACCCCCATTCTTCCAACAATGATATCAATCGACGTTGCTCCTCTGTCCTCTTGAATACAGTGACATATATTTCATCGACCTTACTTACAACAGCATTGTCAAAGATAATCTTCACGAATCGCTCTCCTAAGCGCATCCCATTACTCACGACCTTAAAGGTCCCAATTTTCAGGCGTTTCTTAGGAGGAAACACAGGAGTAATATCACTATAATTTTCCTCGGGGCCCTCAACCTTCAAGTATAAGAAGGAGAGAACCCTACCATTATTATATGTAATATATGCTCTTTCCTCTGACTTTTTCTTAAACCACTTGTCGAAACCAGAGTAGTCATCCCGAAGAGAGTCAAAAAAGGGATCTGCTAATTGGATATTGCCAAAGAATTCTTGCTTAACGGCGAGTACACGGTAGTTAATTAGATCTGGATGCTCTGAAACAACCTTCTCCAAAAAACTATCTATTGTAAAGACCTTATCTTCAATCTCAAGAAGCTCAGCCTTCCGATGTATCTTCTTATCCTCAGAGATCAAAATATCCACCCTATCTTGATACAACTCGTTGAGCAAAAGAGTATCATTTTCATCATTGGCAGAGCGATCATGCTCTGATGAGATCTCTGCCACCTTCGGGTGTAAAGGGGCTACCGTTTGTAAGTGTGTATAGCTCTCCAGCTTAATATCGAAACTATGTACCGTACGTTTGTTAGAATTACTCTTCAGCTCCTTTACCGTGATCGGGTGAATACACTTCTCATATCCAGCCTTATCCAACCACTTAAATAAAGTTCCGATGGAATTATCACGAGGATTAGGAGTCTCTCTATGTATGACAATATTTGTATCTAGAAGGGCTTTCATTTTCCGCATTGTTATCCAGACTGTTAATAGTTAAGACCAACTTCTTTATAATCATTATACAGGAATCACCTCCTCTTAAACCTTAAATCCTTTGATTTCACCACATTCCAAAAGAACCAGCCAAGTGCGTAGGCAATAACAAATAAGGCAATCCAATACTCCAAAGGAGTCTGATCCCACTTTAGCTCCGGATTCACTTTGGTACGAAGCTCATAAAAGGCAAACAGAGACGTAGAAATAATGTTTACTGCAATAGCTATTCCTAGTTGCGTATTGGTCAGAGTTTCTTCATAAAAGACAGAGAAGAAGGAGTAGTTCTCTCGGTCTTTCTGCTTATAAAAGATGATATTATAAGAGCTCGGTTTTAGTACGACCTCCTCTTTTCGGGCAATCTCTCCTAGGTACTTCTCAAAGGATTCGGACTCCAGCTCCCGCATTTCCTTTAGTTTGGTACTATCAATTACCCCCAGACTATACTCAACTGGTATAATATGCAGGCAAAAACAAGACTTTACACTCATAAAGGAGAAGAGATCTTTTTGTAACCGCTTCACTCCCGCTGATGCTGTCCTACTCTCATTGACACGAACATCATAGTTGATCCTCCGTCTTGAGAGTTCGTTCTTCTTAGTTTGAAATGGAGGTTGGGATGACTTCACTAGAAACCGAACATACACAAGCTCCCCTATAGTCTCCAAGTTAGACATCTCAATCTTTAAGATATCCTCAGATATCTCCATGCCTAGTGGGGAGAGGATAGTGATTTCTCTATCTCCCGCAAAGGTCACTGTGTTCCCAGAAACTCCTCCAGAACCAAAGGGAGTAATCCGTATCACATCTGAATTAAATATGAACCTGCAATTCTCTATGTCAGAAAGGTTCTTATCGAGAGAAATGACATCCTTGCTGTCAGACGGGAGGCAAGGCAAAGATAATCGAAGCTCTAGCCTAGCAGCACTAACAGAACCTCTATTAATCTCCAAGCCATACTCCGTATAATAATTCTTGCTCTTGATATCCCAAGTAACTATATGCAGTCTTTCTATGGATACCCCTTCCGTCTTACTAAGGATAGAGATGTTTCTATTCATATTCCACTATATTCTTTAACCTATACACCAAGTTTTAAAGTCCTTATTGACTCGTAGTAATGACCAAATGATCAGCAACTCTCTCCTAAGCTAGCCACTAGAAATACTATCGCACTAGCTCAGAATCTGGGAAGCGAATCAATGGTACAAAGATATGAAATACTCAAAGAGGAGATACATGGAAGGCCACTTGCGCACCTATCATCGTGAGAAAAGCTGGCGAACCATATCCCTTCAGCAATTATAGAGTCACCATGAGGTGCAAAAGGTCAAAGCCTCCCCTGCTTCCGCCCCCTCCAAATGGGACCTACGGTAGGTCGCCTTTGCGACCCACAGTGGGTCGTCATCGCGACCTACTGTAGGTTTTTTCGGCGACCTACCGTAGGTCGTTTTTTGCCCCCTCTGAGGATGCCCTCCCAAGAGACCGAAACAGCCCCCCTTCCTACCATGGAAATACCCCTTGCTGAAGGGCGAAGGCGACGCTTCGCTCAGGGCGGGAAAATCAGGAGAAAAAGCTACGAGGATGGGCTTCCTTTTTAAGGGGCTTAAAGGAAGAGAAAAAGTAGGGGATCGAGGACGGGAGGAAGAGCCGTCCATAGGGAAACAAAAAAGTGGGCTAGCACCCAGAGTGCTAGCCCACCTTCTATTAAGTGAGGGGAACTACTTGACCTCTTCGAAGTCAGCGTCGGTGATGTTGTCATCTGCGGACTGAGAGGAAGAAGCGGAGCCAGAGGCAGCGCCAGCCGTAGGATCAGCGGCACCGGCAGCATTGGCGTGGTTGTACATCTCTTCGCTAGCGGCCTGGAAGGCAGACTGCACTTCAGCAGAAGCAGCGTCGATGCCGTCGAGGTTCTGAGCCGAGTGTGCTTCCTTGAGCTTAGCGAGGGCAGATTCGACAGCAGCCTTCTTGTCGGTGGATAGCTTGTCACCGAATTCCTTCAGTTGCTTTTCCGTCTGGAAGATGAGGCTATCTGCGTGGTTGAGCTTAGAGATACGTTCGGTCTCCTTCTTGTCAGCTTCAGCGTTGGCTGCAGCCTCGTCCTTCATACGCTGGATCTCAGCATCTGACAGACCGCTGGAGGCTTCGATACGGATCTTCTGCTGCTTGCCCGTAGCCTTGTCCAGAGCGGTGACATTGAGGATACCGTTAGCGTCGATATCGAAGGTCACTTCGATCTGAGGCGTCTGACGAGGAGCAGGAGCTACCTCGAGCTTGAAGCGCCCGATGCTCTTGTTGTCCTTAGCCAGGGAGCGTTCACCCTGTAGGACGTGGATCTCTACTTCGGGCTGATTGTCTACAGCCGTGGTGAAGATCTCGCTCTTCTTGGTAGGGATCGTCGTGTTCGCATCGATCAGGCGAGTCATCACACCACCCATCGTCTCGATACCGAGGGAGAGAGGAGTGACGTCCAGCAGAAGGACATCCTTGATCTCACCGGTGAGTACACCTCCCTGAATAGCAGCACCTACGGCGACGACTTCATCAGGGTTGACACCCTTAGATGGGGCCTTACCGAAGATCTTCTCTACGATGGCCTGGATGGCAGGGATACGTGTAGAGCCCCCGACGAGGATGACTTCGTCGATATCGCTACGTGAGAGACCTGCATCACGAAGAGCCGTCTCACAGGGAGCGACACAAGCCTGGATCAGGCGGTCAGCCAGCTGCTCGAACTTAGCACGAGTCAGCGTGCGAACGAGGTGCTTAGGTATGCCACCTACAGGCATGATGTAGGGGAGGTTGATCTCCGTAGAGGTCGTGCTAGAGAGCTCGATCTTAGCCTTCTCAGCAGCCTCCTTGAGACGCTGCATGGCCATAGGATCCTGGCGGAGGTCTACGCCTTCATCTGCCTTGAATTCGTCAGCGAGCCAGTCGATGATCACGTGGTCGAAGTCATCACCACCGAGGTGCGTATCCCCGTTGGTCGAGCGAACTTCGAAGACACCATCCCCGAGCTCGAGGATCGAGATATCGAACGTACCACCACCTAGGTCGAAGACGGCGATCTTCATATCCTTATTGCTCTTGTCTAGGCCGTAGGCGAGCGAAGCAGCCGTAGGTTCGTTGACGATACGGCGGACGTTGAGCCCGGCGATCTCACCAGCTTCCTTGGTAGCCTGACGCTGAGCGTCGTTGAAGTAGGCAGGTACCGTGATGACGGCATCCGTCACTTCGGCGCCGAGGTAGTCCTCAGCGGTCTTCTTCATCTTCTGCAGGATGATCGCAGAGATTTCCTGAGGAGTATAGAGGCGACCGTCGATGTCGACACGAGGCGTGTCGTTGTCGCCACGGACTACGCTGTAGGGTACACGAGCTATTTCGTCCTTGACCTGTTCGAAGGTCTCACCCATGAAGCGCTTGATCGAGTAGATCGTCTTCGTGGGGTTGGTGATAGCTTGACGCTTGGCAGGATCCCCTACCTTACGTTCGCCGCCGTCGATGAAGGCGACGACAGAGGGAGTCGTACGCTTACCTTCGCTGTTAGCGATGACGATAGGTTCGTTCCCTTCGAGTACAGAGACACAAGAGTTTGTTGTCCCAAGGTCTATTCCAATGATCTTTCCCATAATATTCTATTGTTGCTTTTATATTTTACTTGACTATGCTTTGCAAGCGTTTGCCTTCGAGCTTCCTGTCCAGGCTCCCCGCTTGTCCGACCCTCTAGAGGGAGGAGCAAGGGGCGATGCCTATCGAGGATCTAACAACTTACACTCACGCCTTACTTAGGGCAAAGCGTGTGCCAAGAAAAGCCCGGACTCCAAGTCGGACAAATTGTCAGAGGGAGCAATGCAGAGCCTGTCAGACAGCCCTGGATTTTTGCGCCCCATTTCCCTAGATTTTGCTACTTCTCCCACACCCCTCCCAAAGGCCGATATCCAGCGGGATCGGAGGGGGTCGACGAAGAGGGGCAAAAACGACCTACGGTAGGTCGCCGAAGAAACCTACTGTAGGTCGTGAAGACGACCCACGGTAGGTCGCAAGAGCAACCTACCGTGGATCCCAAATGGAGGGATCAAATAGATGGCACAAACCCCAGCGTCGGAGACTGACACTCCGTCCGCTGGGGTTAGTAAATCCGAAGCCTTAGGTCTTAGAGCTCGAGCTCCAGACCGATCTGTAGCTCCTCGGGGGCAAAGCGAAGGCCGAAGCCCGTGGTGCCGATCCCCGCCTCTTCGCCACCGGCGAAGCGATCACGCACGCCGATGAAGCCGAGACGTAGGCAGAGGCAGAGGCCCTTCGTCAGGTCGACGCAAGCGCCAGGACGGAGGCCGACTTCCCAGCCCTTCACACCCGAAGAGGCACTTACACCGAAGCCACCATCCAGATAGAGATTGAAGGGCTCACGATGCATATAGTAGTAGCGCACGAAGGGACGTAGCGCCCAGAGGCTCTCCTTGTCACTGCCCTTCTTCTCGAGTTCGTAGCTACCTACGACCCCGAGCCCCCAGTTGTCATTGAAGAGGTAGGCTACCTCGGGAGCAAGCTGGAGATTAGTGGTCTTAGCCTTATTGTCCTGCCAGTAGGAGACGAGACCTCCGAAGACCCAGCGGGCGCCGTGCTCGTCCTTGGACGAGGAGTGATCCCCGTGGGGGAAGTACTGCTGTGCCACTAGGGGGCTAGCCAGAAGTAGGAGAAGTAGGGTGAGTAGCTGACGTCTCTTAGTGCGTATCGCTTGATGGAACATAGTTGAATTGGTTAGAGTGGGACATTCAATACGAACACCACAAAGATAGGGAAAGCACCCGTGCAACCCCAATATTTCTAGCTTTCGTACCCCTCAGCCAATCTCAGGACATCGCCGAAGACCCCTCGGGCTGTGACGCTCGCTCCAGCACCTGCCCCCTGAATGACGATGGGCTGACTGCCGTAGCTCTCCGTATAGATCTCAAAGCAACTATCCGCTCCGCTCACCCGCCCGAGAGGCGATGAGCTGGAGACGGCACGTAGCCCTGCCGTGAGCGTGGCTTCCTGCCGTACATCGTCCCAGATGATATCGCCCACATAGCGTAGGACTTCATCGGGGCCAAGCGCCTGACGGCGTCGCTCGATCTCGGCCTCTAGTTCGCCGAAGCGCTCCCAGAAGTCCTGGAGCGAAAGGCTACGAAGTGCCTCGGGTACGGGGTTCTCCCAGCTGACGTCCGAGAGCTCGGCGGGCACATCTAGTTCACGTACGAGGATGAGTACCTTGCGCACCACATCTTCGCCACTCAGGTCCTCACGGGGATCTGGTTCGGTGAGCCCCAGACGTGCCGATTCCTCCACGATCGAACGGAAGGAGCGCTCAGGCTCTTGGCTCAGACGATTGAAGATATAGCTGAGGCTTCCCGAGAAAAGTCCATGGATGCGGGTGATCCGCTCACCGGAGAGATGCAGGAGCTTGAGGTTGTCGATCAGCGGGAGTCCTGCCCCGACATTCGTCTCATAACGATAGCTCCGGCGGTGGCGCTGTAGGGTACTTCTCAGGTGAGCATAGTCGGCGTAGGGGGCGATATTCGCCTTCTTGTTGGAGGAGACGATATCGAAGCCATTGCTGGCGTAGAGTGGGTAGCTCGAGGCGATAGCCACAGAGGAAGTATTGTCGACGAGGATCATGTTCTCCAGCGCATGACGCTGTCCGTAGGCGATGAGTGTCTCGGCCAGATCCCCCGTGAAGGGAGCCTGCTGGAGCTCCTCCTCCCACTGCTCTCCTACCCCCGTCGGAGCTAGGAGTAGCTGTCTGGAATTAGCAATAGCAAAGATGCGCAGGTCTATGTGCTTCTGCTCCCGAAGTAGCTCCCTCTGCTGGATGATCTGCCCGATGAGTGCCCCGCCGACCGTGCCGTGTCCGATGATCGCTAGATGGATGCGCTTGGGGCGCTCGAATAGCTCTCCGTGGATGACCTTCAGCGCCTTGACGCACTCCTCTTCACCCTTGACCAGCAGGCAAAGGGTATTCTCTGGCACAGAGTTACTCAGGAGAATCGGGAGGATGCGGTTACGCACCAGAGCTCGGTAAGGACGGTCGAACTCCACGAGGTTAAGCCCGATGATCGCCACGACGGCGAGCCCCTTCTCGGCGTAGATCTTCGTCGTGAGTCCTTCGTGTAGATCCTGCTTGAATTCCTCGTGCAGTGCCGCTACTGCTCGGTCGGCATCACCTTCGTCGACGACGATGGCCGTCCCTCGCTCGGTAGAGCCCTGAGCGACCATGCTCACACTGACATGAGCGCTCTCGAAGGCTCGGAAGATACGTGCATCGATCCCCGGACGACCGAGCATGTTGCGCCCTTCGAAGTGGATGAGCGCCTTGCCCGTGAGCGAAGCGAGCGCCCGCACCACACGGTCACGAGGATGAGCCGTGACTAGCGTACCATTATGCTCCTCGCCGTAGCTGAAGGTATTGAGCACCCGAAGGGGAATGCCCCGCTCCTCCAGAGGTTCGATGGTCTTGATATGGAGGATGTCGGCGCCGAACTGCGACAGCTCAGCGGCGTCGGCATAGGAGAGTTCGTCGATCTTGCGTGCTTCGTGGACGAGGGTAGGATTGGCGGTATAGATCCCGTCGACATGGGTGAAGTTCTCCATCATCGACGCCCCAAGGAAGTTCGCCAGTAGGGCAGCACTGTAGTTACTCCCATTGCGCCCAAGCGTCGTGCGCTCCCCAGCTTCGGAGCGGGCGATGAAGCCTGTGACGATGGGGATCGTACCCGAGGGAAGCCTAGAGAAGAGCGCCTGACAGCGCTGACGAGATACCTCGGTAAAGACCGAGGCAGAGCCGAAGTGATCATCCGTCACGAGGAAGTCTCCCGAGTCGATCGCCACTGCCGAATAGCCCCGTGACCTGAGGGCCTCTGCGACGTACTTTGATGAGAGGATTTCCCCGTAGCTCACGAGTGCATCCTCTAGACGAGGACTGCATTCTCTCAAGAGGGAGATACCTGTGAGCAGGCGGTCAAGCTCCCTCTGCTCCTCCTCGAAGCTCAGCGATAGTCCTTCGCCCTGATGTACCCAGAAGCGAGCCAGATCTTCCTCGAAGGCTTCCCCCCTACGAGCCCGCTCTACGAGGGCTAGAAGAGCGTCAGTGCTCTTCCCTCGAGCAGAGACCACCACCACGGGGGCATCCCCTTGCTCATAGCTGTCGATGATGATGTCGAGCACCGTGGCTATACCGAGGCCATTATCAAGGGATTTCCCTCCGAACTTTAAGACTTTCATATACGTGTAGGGAAGTAAGGTAGGATGATTCGATTCAGTTGCTCATACTCCATCAGGAAGGCATCATGCCCGTGGATGGAATGAATGGTATCGAGCGTCACACCGCCTCTCTGGGCAGAGAGTGCTCGGTAGGTAGCCTCAGCTCGGTCGTGGGTGAAGAGTAGGTCACTATCGATCGACACCATATGGATCTCCGAGGTGATACGTGCCAAGTCTTCGGCTTGCTCGCAGACTGCGATCGAGTAGGTCAGATGGGTCATCACCTGATAAGCCGAGAGCTTAAAGCGACCCTGCAGTGCATCGCCATGGTAGAGGAGCCAGCTCTCCACATCGTACTGCCCTGCCGTCCCCTGACGCGTACTCGTGAAGCGAGCATTGAGCGACTGTGGTGTGCGGTAGCACGACATGGCATGGATGCGGGCATCCCTTAGTGGTTCGGAAGAATTCTTCAGGATCTGCTTCTGGATCAAGGTCTGTGTCAGGAGCCAGTCCGATGCCCTGTAGTCGCAGGCGATAGGGAAGATCTTCTCCGCTAACTCGGGCTGTAGGTAAGCCATCTGCCAAGTAAGGGCTCCCCCCATAGAGGCACCGATGATCGCATAGACTCGGGTGAGGCCGAGGCGCTCCAGAGCCAGGATGAAGAGCCGAGCGACGTCCTTCAGAGTGAAGCGCTCAGGGTCTGAGGCTTCCCGCCCGTCGTAGCCATTGCCTGGGATGTTGAAGGCTAGGATCGTATAGCTCGCAGGCGATATAGCTCCCACCTCGCTGATGAGCTTACTCCACCAGCCTCGCTCCCCTGTGACGGTAGAGTTCCCCGTGAGGGCATGGTTCACGACTACTACAGGCGCTGAGCCCAGAGGCGGCCCTGCCACCTCATAGCTCAGCGCAAAGTGATCGTACTGCTCGCCTCCCTCGGAGACGAAGTCATCGATGAAGATATCCCTTAGCATCCTAGCGTGTAGCTTCGAGAATAGCCTGCTCGATGTCTGCCTTCAGATCCTCGATATCCTCGAGACCGATCGAGAGACGTACCAGGTCGGGAGTCACGCCAGCTGATGCCTGTTGCTCAGGGCTGAGCTGACGATGCGTCGTACTGCTGGGGTGGATGACCAGCGACTTCGTATCCCCGAGATTAGCGACGATACGGAAGAGCTTAGTATGGTCGGCGAAGCTCTTAGCTGCCTCATAGCCACCCTTCAGACCGAAGGTGATGATACAGCCAAAGCCTCCGTCAAGGTAGCGCTTGCAGATCTCGTGGTGCTCGTCCTGCTCCAGCCCTGGGTAGTGCACCCATTCGACAGCGGGATGTTGCTGGAGCCAACGGGCGATCTCCAGCGCACTCTGCGAAGAGTGCTTGATACGCAGAGCGAGTGTCTCCAGCCCTTGGATGATGAGGAAGCTATTCGTAGGGCTAAGGCAAGCACCGATGTCACGAAGCCCTTCCACACGAGCACGGACGATGAAGGCGGCTGGACCGAAGGTCTCGCTGTAGCGCAGACCATGATACCCTGGGCTGGGCTCGGTGAAGTCGGGGAACTTCCCATTCGTCCAATCGAACTTCCCCGAGTCGACGACAGCACCACCCATCGCTGTACCATTGCCCGAGAAGTACTTCGTCAGCGAATAGATCACGATATCTGCTCCGTGATCGATCGGACGACAGAGGATAGGCGTCAGGGTATTGTCCACCACGAGAGGCAGGCCGTGTGCATGGGCCACATCTGCCACCGCAGCGATATCGACGAAGTCAAGCTTAGGATTCCCCAGCGTCTCGGTGTACACGAGCTTCGTATTGGGCTGGATCGCTGCTTCGAAGGCCTTAGGATCGTGTGCATCGACGAAGGTCGTCGTGATCCCAAGGCGGGGAAGAGTGACACTCAAGAGGTTGTACGTACCCCCATAGACACTCGACGAAGCCACAATGTGATCGCCCGCACGTAGCAGGGTGAAGACCGTCGTAGCCACAGCACTCATCCCACTAGCCGTAGTGATAGCTCCTACGCCACCATCAAGGGCGGCCAGGCGCTGCTCCAGCACATCGGTCGTGGGATTGTTGAGGCGGGTGTAGAGATAAGCGGGTATCTGAAGGTCAAAGACCCCTACAGCGTGGTCACAGCTATCGAAGGCGAAGGCATTAGCCTGATAGAGGGGCACAGCGGTCGATCCGTTGTTAGCAGAAGGTTCAAAACCAGTGTGAAGGAGTTGGGTGGTTACGTTTGTACTCATGAGGCGTAAGTTGTGTTAGGGGGTGTGAAAGAATGGGGTGAAGCAAAAAGCACTGAGCCCGCTGCAATCGGGGGACTGCAGCGGGCTCATCATATCTATTAGTACCGACCAAGCGACGAATTACAGACACGAGTGACCCGATGCAGACATCATCTGCATCATCATCATCATCGTCATCATGTTCGTCGTATAGTTCATCTTAGGCAAATACTATTTGTTGCTATTTTTCACAAAGGTAAACAAAAGTATAGAATCTGCAAGTAGCGCCCAAGAAAACAGCCTCCACCCTCAGCCCCAAGCGAGGGAAGAGCCCTACTCTACACCGCCCGTAGGCTCAGCCCCATCCTAGCACCACCCGCCCTCTATTTCCCTCCGTCCCTCGGAAGGAGTGGCAGAAGAAGGGCTACCGATTCCCTTCTTACGTCTCAGCACTAGCCATGAAGTGCTTCCCAAAGTATGCACTCTGCATCGCAGGGGTAATCTTTAGGACACGCAGGATCCAGCGGAGTAAAATCCGAAGCAAGCCAAAGGAAAAATCCGGAGCAGATCCCTCACGAACGACACCAGCCAATCAAGCTCATTCCGAGGATCAAATTCAAGGCATTTCTCTCCTCCTCAAACACCCACCCTTTCCACGGGTGAAAGCCCCCACCTTCAGAAGGGGTAAAAAACGACCTACGCTAGGTCGCCTAAAAAACCTACAGTAGGTTTTGATGACGACCCACAGTAGGTCGCATCGACGACCTACCGTAGGTCGTTTTTGCTCCCTCCCCTAGCCCTCCTTCCTTGCCACTCAAAAGAGACCCTTATAATATAATGTACAGCACCCCAAAGACGAGCCCCCTTGATAACGTCTTCCCTCCGAGCCTCCACCTTCACCCCCCGATGGAAATGGAAGAGGCTACTGATAGAGAATGGAGAAAAGGCTAAGAGACGTAGAAGTGCATCGTACCCTAGGGGACTAGTTTAGCGCCATAGCCTGAAGGGCTGGATAGCAACAGAAAAGAAAAGGGACAGACAGGGGCAAGGAAAAACATCCCCCTACTACACTCCTAGCCCTAATATCGAAGCTCTGAGGGAAGTCGGAAATGAAGGAGAGGAAGAAGAGGGAGGGTAACGTGCCTCCCTCCCGGTAAAACAAAGCGAGGTGGTGAGCAACATAGCAGGAGGCGGAGAACAGCAACTGCTGGTCACCGCCTCCCACTAAGTGATCGGGATCAAATCCCTGGTTCATCGTGCTGGGATCATGCTGTGCGTGGGATTCCTTTGTACTCGGTCCGACAAAAAGAAGGGCGGTAATAGCCATGCTACTACCGCCCTATGGGTGAGAATAACGATACCGACAGCAGAAGTGAGTACGC
>ERZ772986.113-NODE-113-length-48050-cov-4.025440_pt1 | contig 48050 bp, 30 predicted proteins | sample MGYA00511898_ERZ772986 | MGnify/ENA primary metagenome ERZ772986 (study PRJEB29015, sample SAMEA2737934) | human oral metagenome | biome: human oral; feature: human-associated habitat; material: dental | place: China | collected 2148 ... | reverse complement strand
CGAAGGCGTCGCCAGAGAAAAGCATGTTATTGGAAGTGTCTAGCGTCATCATCGTCTCTGGCCAGTGCACCATTGGCGTTAAAAAGAACTTCAACGTGTGCTTACCCAGCGACAGTTGGTCGCCGTTCTTTACTTCGTACTCGCAGCCTTCCATGCCATAGAAACCTTTAAGCAGGTCGAACGACTTCTTGTTTCCCACTACCTGCACGTTGGGGTAATACTTCCTCATCAGGGCAAAAGAGCCGCTATGGTCGGGTTCCATGTGGTTTGTAACGATATAGTCGATGGGACGGTCGCCGATAACTTCGCGGATATTCTCGATAAACTGCGCGAAGAAGTCGGCTTCCACCGTGTCGATGAGGCACACTTTTTCGTCTACGATGAGGTACGAGTTGTACGAAACGCCGTTGGGAAGTGGCCATAGGCCTTCAAACTTTTCTTTCTTTCGGTCGTTCACACCCACGTAGTAGGTGTCTTTTACTATTTCTATCATATTCTGAGTTTGTAAGTTTAATGGGGTTTACTAAGTATTCTAGTTTACGAATTTACGAGTTTACGAGTTGCCTATACATTTGTCTTCCTAACTGGTTTAGGAAACAAAGTAGCAATGCTAATTACTCCCCTCTCCCCTTGGAGAGGGGTTGGGGGTGAGGCTTTTAATACCTCTGAGGGGTTGGGAGCGAGGTTTTTTTATTCTGGTTTCCAACCTTTCGGCACATAGTTATCCGTTCCCTTGCAGCTTTCGGCCGAGAAAGCCAGGGCGTAACTCATTATCTTGTTCCATTGTTCTTTGGTCAATCCCTCGATAAGACGTTGCCTTGTAACGCCCAATTTCAGCATGCCGAAGATAAATCCAGCGTTGAAATTGTCGCCTGCCCCAATGGTGCTAACGGGCTGTGTGTTGCCAACGGCATAGCTTTCGCAAAAGCCGCCGTCGGCACGTAGCTGCACGGGGTTGGCTCCATCGGTGTAAACAAAGCGCTTGCAATAGAAAGAAACCTCGGCAGCGTACACCTTAGCCGAGTCGGACAGGCGATAAAGCACCTCGAAGTCTTCCCTACTTCCGCGCACCACGTCGGCATACTCGTAGTTCTCCAACAAGTTGGGCGTTATGCGCATCACGTCGGTTCGGTGGCCCGAACGGAAGTTCACGTCGTAGTAGATGATAGCCCCACGGTTGTGCGCATATTCTAGGAACGAAACCACTTGTGGCCGTGTGGCAGGACTAACGGCGTAGTAAGAACCGAACACAACGATGTCGTCGGCCTGCACGTCGGGGTAAGCAAACTCCGGATTGTTCTTCTTATTGTCGCGATAGAACAGGTATTCGGCATCGTTTCGCTCGTTCAGGAAGGCCAACGAGATGGGTGTTTGTCCCTCATCGCACTTCGTTACGTAATCGGCCTGCACGCCATTGTCTTTTAAGAAACTGATAACGTTGGTTCCAACACGGTCGTTTCCTACGGCCGAGATGAATGTTGCGTCGGCTCCCACGCGCCCTAGCGATACGATAGTGTTGAAAACCGACCCCCCAGGCAAGGCTCCTATGGGCTGTTCGTGCTTGAAAACGATGTCTAACACCGTTTCACCTACTCCGATTACTTTCCGCATAACGCTGTGATAAATGTTCTTTTTTAGGGTTGATATTTAAACAATATGCAAATATCCGAATTTTTAATCAGACGACAAAACAATTGTGTAAGTTTTTGATTGGGCATGTGGGATGGGGCTAGAAAAGGGCAAGTGGTTTGCATAACGCAAAGGGTTGGGGTGGGGCAATGCCGTTTGTTAGGGGGGCATGGCTTTGTATTTGGGTATGCGTGTTTTGGCGTATAAGTTGCTTGTGCTGTTTATGAGCATTGTTTGCCGCATCCTAATTAGATTGGAGTTGGCAGCTAATCCGCATGTTTTTTCGTACCTTTGCACCAGCAACAGGTACGCCGAGTATGGTGTTTAAAAGGGAAACGGGTGAAAAACCCGTACAGTCCGGCTGCTGTGAGTTGCCCTTGGCGGCGTAAACACTAGGTCACTGAACATGGTTCGGGAAGACGTTTACTGCCTGGCAACAAGTCAGAATACCTGCCGTTGCATGCGTTTATGTGGCCTCTTGGGTTAGGTTCGGCGCATTCGGCACGCTTTCGCTGGCGTGCTTTGTGGCATTTCGTTTCGTTATGTCATGTCTTTTCTCTTCGTATTAGGGTAAAAAAAACTGCGCTTTCGCTGCTTGTGCAGCGCAAACAACATGTAAATCAACATTAACATCACAATAAATTATGAAGCAAAACCAACTTTTTATGGTTCTTTGCGCCCTCTTTCTTTATGTCTTTTCGCCCCTTGTGGCTACGGCACAAAACAGAGAAGTGCGCATGGAACTTACGCCCAAATCCATTGATGTGGACGAAACGCCAATCGACTTTTACGACGACGGCGGACCCAATGGGCAGACTTCGCCCGAATTTAAGGACGGAAAAACAAGCAGCGTAACCTTTATTCCCAAGGTTACGGGCAAGAAAGTGCAGGTAGATTTCAAGCTGGTAGACATCTTCGAAGGTAGCATCTACAAGCAGTTTATCCGCGTTTACGATGGCACGGAGGTACGTGCCAACCGCCTTTTGGCTACCATCACCAAGGGCACTACCCCGATAGTGAAGGCCACCAACCCGCAAGGCGCACTCACAGTAGAGTTTGGTAGCACCACGGCCATCCGCTCCAACGGGTTTAAAGCCGTGGTAAGTCTTTTCACTCCTCAACCGATGCGCTTTCGCGATGTAACCATTTCGCCCATGAAAGACGCCTCGTTGACTGCTGGCGACAAGGCTCAACCGCTGTTGGGCTTTAATATTCGCACAGAAAACACCGAACCTGCACTCACCCTTAACGGCTTAACGCTCAAAGCTAGCGGACCAATAGCTGCCATTCAGCTATATCAAAGCACATCGGCCACCGACTTTTCAACCGCCCATCGCATAGCCGATGGCACCGTACAAAACGGCGAAGTGGTGCTAAATATAGCCGCTAAGCCTGCACTTCGTTCGGGCGACAACTTCTTTTGGCTGGGTTGCGACGTGGCAGACGAGGCCGAAAACAATAACACCCTCGCCATTTCGATTGCTCATCTTGCGCTTTCCGATGGCCAACATGCCCTCCCCACGCCTCTCCCAACAGGCGAACGAGTGGTAGAAAACGTGGCTTACGCACTCGAAGGAACGCACCAAAAGCGCGTAAATGGCGAGTTGACGTTTCGGTCTAAAACCAATTCGTACAACGATAACTACGAAGGGGGAAAGGTAGCCCGCATTACTACCTTCACTCCGCTGCACGCAGGGCGCGTGGTTCAGATAGATTTCTCCAAGTTCGACCTCATGTATTCGCCACGTGCCGACATCGGTGTGCGCGCCAAATTCATTGTGTACGAAGGCATAGGAACGAAAGGGCGAAAGCTTTGGGAACTTACTTCGCCCGCCGACAAACAGCGTGGACCCGGACAAACGCTGCGTTCGCAATCGGCCGATGGGGCGTTAACCATCGAATTTAACCCCAACGACTCCCACCATACGGCCAAAGGTTTCGTGGCCAAGGTAAGCGAATACATCCCCAAAGCCATGTCGTTGGCTAGTGTAGACGTGCGCCAAGCATCTACGGCAGCTGTTTCGCCAGGTGCTACACGTCAGCCTTTGCTGCTCATTAACCTGCATACCGAGGGCAATTTGCAGCCCATAACGCTGAACAGCCTGCAACTTAACCTCAAACAATCGTTGCCCGCAATGGCTGGTTTGCAGCTTTTTGCACAACCTAAGAACACGCCCGATGCCGCTCCTAGCGGCAATCCCTTGGCCATTATCGCCCAAGCCGCCCTTAACGAGCAACAATCCCTGGCTCTATCTACTCCTCTTGCCCTAACCGAAGGCGACAATTGGCTGCTGCTTTGTGCAGATGTGGCCAACGATGCACCAGCAGGAAAGCTACTGGATGCAGCCTTGATGCAGGTTGAAACCTCGCTAGGCGAAACCGCCGTGCAACAAGGCGACCCCGACGGAGCGCGCCGTGTGGAATACGAACGCGCACTAGTAAAGGGCGATAACGGCCGTGTTGAGGTGGCCGACAACACCACATTGACACTATACGACGACGGCGGAAAAGACAAAAGTGAAAGTAAAGACTTCGACGGACAAATAACTTTCGTACCCAAAACCGCAGGCAGGCTCATCGCCATTAAGCCAACGACATGGAAGTTGGCCGCTGCCGACAGGCTGGAAGTGTACTTCGGAACGGAGAAAAAGAACAAGCCCGACCTCTCGTTCAGCCGCAACGACCATTTCGACAAGCTGCTTTCCACCTCTGCCGATGGTGCCATTACCCTGCGTTATACCACGGGCAAGTATGTTGCAGCCGAGGGTTTCGCCCTCGAAGTGAAGGCCATTACGCCGCAAAAGCTGGCCGTTAGCGAGGTGAAGACCCACGCCATTGCCCCCGAAAAGGTGTTTAAGGGACAAACAGACGTGCCTCTGCTGCACGTTGTTGTAGGCGTTAAGGGCGAGAAAGGCCAACTAGACATCACCCAAATACAAGCCCACTTGCAAGGCGATGCCCCCACACATATATATAAGGTGTATGCAACTGGGCAAGACAATGCCTTTGCCACCACGCAAACATGGGCTACCAACACCCACAAAAACGGCATCTTCGATGGCACTTACACCATCGAGAAAGAGGGCGAATACCATTTTTGGCTTGCGGCCGATGTGGAAAGCGCGGCGCAAGTAGGGCAAACGCTCATCGCATCGCTCGCCCATATAACCGCTGCCAATGCGCAAGTTGCGCCCCAAACCGCAGAAATGGCTGCCGCCATCATTGCACAAGGCATCAGCGGAACGCTTAATGTAGGCTCTAACGCCACCTACAAAACCATCCAAGCGGCCGTAGATGCGCTGAAAGATGGGGTAGACGGACCCGTTATCATCAGCATCGAGAGCGGCAAGTATAAGGAAAATGTCATCATTCCGCACATTTCTGGCCTGTCGCCTGTCAATACACTCACCATCAAACCAGCCTCTGGCAAGCGCGGCGACGTGCATATCTTCCACGATAAGTTCGAAAAAGGCGGTTACGACCCCGACCAAATGGCCAACGATTACGGCGTGGTTACCTTAGACGGAGCCGACTATACCACCTTGCAGGCACTCGAAATAAGCACCGAAGACCTTACTTATCCTGGCGTGATACACCTGCGCAACGAAAGCCGACACGTAACAATAGACAGCTGTTACGTGCATGCGCCCAAATCATCCAACATACAACAGAAGGTAACGCTGCTCAACATGTACGCCAAAAGCAAGGCCAACGCCAACAACGACCATCTAACGCTGCAGCGTTCGCTGCTCGAAGGCGGTTATATGGGCGTGCGTTTGGGCGGCACAGGCACCGTGGCACTGCCCAAAGAAGTGGGTGGGTGCATCCTCAACAACGTGTTCCGCAACCAAGAATCAAAGGCCATATACGTGGCACGCGAGGCAGATGCACACATCGAAGGCAACATTGTTGAGAACGAAACCTCTACCCACAACGTCTTTAACGCCGTAGACATCGATGCTACGGGCGATGTTCGCCTTGCTCGTAACCGCATCAACCTGTCCACCAAGGGCTATTGCACGGCCATTTACGTGCGCAATATGTCGGGTTTGCCCACTGCGCAAGCGCAGATAGTAAACAATGTGGTGATGGTTGGCCACGGCACAACGCCCCCAAGTCGCAATGTCTCTAAGGCCTTAACCTTGAAAGGCGACCTGGCCAACCTGTTAGTGGCCCACAACAGCCTTTGCGTTGAAGGCAACGAGAAAGACATTACGGTGAGCATACTCGGCAAAATGGCCGACAACGTGCGCCTGGTGAACAACCTTTTTGCCAATACGGGCAAGGGCGCCGTTTACCAATGCGCGCGCCAAGAAAACCTGGCCAGCCTGCGTTTAGACCACAACAACCTTTACACCAACGGCACATCGCTAGCCGATGTGGGTGCACCCGTTGCCACACTTTCGGCATGGATGGCTCTTTCGGGCGAGCGATACGCCTATAATAATAAGGTGGAATTTGCATCCGACGTATTGTTGCAACCCCTTTCCGAAACCGAATTGCGACACGCCACGCCCCTTGCCGTGGTGCCGACCGACATACTTGGGCAGCAGCGCAACACGTTAACGCCCCTCATTGGTGCTTACGAACGTGCTTGGCAGTCGCCTTCTACGGCCATTGTTGCACCTTCGGCATCGGCCAATGGCATCCAGCTAAGTGCATACAATGGCGTGATAAGCCTTTCTTCGCTGCCCGCCAATGCCGTTGTTGAGGTGTTCTCAACGAGCGGTATGTTGCTCTCGCGCCACGCTTTGCCTGCCAACGCCAACAGTTTGCAAGCAACGGGCTTGCCCCAAGGCGTGTTGGTGGTTCGCGTAACGTGGAACAACGGCAAGTGGAGCAAGGCCATCAGGCTATAAACAGATGCGGCAATACAACCCAATTGTGCGGTTAGCACTGCCGATGGGTATATCATTACAGGGCAGGGTAGGGGACTTAGGTCGCCTGCCCTGCTTTGTTTTGTTTGAGGTTTTGAGTTTATGAGTTGTGTTAGGTTATGATTTAAAAGCGTTAAATTATTGTTTTTTGTTTTACAAAACATATCTAATTTTTACTCCATTCTAGCGGAAATATTGGTTAGAATATAGGTAAATAGCCACTGTTTCTACCCTTTCGCACCTTGGGATTTGTCTATTTTTAAGCCAAGAACCTTCATTTTGCACCATTTTACCTTTCTAGTTTGGTTGCCAACCCTTGTTTTTAAAAGCCCAATTATCCACTTTTTCCCCCTAAAACCCCACTTTTTAATGGCCGTTTTGCCCCTTTTAGTCCTGTGTTTCAAGGTTCTAAAAGGTTTTATTTATACAATTGCTGTGGATGTTTATGTTTTTCGTCTTGCATTTAGCAGCATTTTGCCATGCGTTTAGCAGCAAAACGTACTGCATTTAGCACCAAAACACACTGCATTTAGCGGCAAAACACACTGCGTTTAGCACCAAAATACACTGCGTTTAGCACCAAAACGCACTGCGTTTAGCACCAAAACACACTACATTTTGCAGCAAATAGCCCAATAACTAGTGCAAATGGCGGCTTATTTCAATAAAAATACATTTTGCTGCATGCACAGGCCAACTCCTTTTTGCATCGAAACCAACCCTCGCAAGAATCGATTTTTTGCGGCAAGATGGACGATTGGTGGCCAGAAAGGGCACTCATAATGTTAAATTTCTTGCTTAAAACTATACAAAAAAACGTTTTTGCCGCATACTCGCGCTTGTGAAACGGCACGCAAAGCACGTGTGTTTACTACCATTGGCGTGACTGGTTGCAGGGTATGCTGCTCACTACCTGCGGCAACAGCATTACGCAAAAGCAGAACTAATCTGCCATCAACGGGCAGTTTCAACTTTTAGAGCGTGCCTTGTCTATTCGTGTAAAAAACTTAAAGCCGTTGTAGTGATGCTAGATAGATACTTTATCTACGCCTGTAAACAACAAGGACAAAATGGATAAGTGGCTAATTAAAAGATGGTTTGGTACTTGGTTGTGTTTATTATGAGTTGTAAATGAATTTTAATTTCACCGATTTAGTAAACGAAATAAGTTAAATTTTATTACCATATCAATCGTACGTTAGGATATATAACCACAAATAAGCATATTTTCGCTATATTTGCGACAGACCTAATAGTGAATAACAGGGAAACTTTATACGGAAATTGCAATCTATACATCAACCATATTAATAAATAACTATGACCCAAAAAGCAAGAAAACTAAGTAAAACCACGCGTGTACCCCTATATGGCGTGCTGGCGTGTGCACTTGCCTATGGCATGCCAACGTATGCCGAAGGTAATGTTGCTGCGAAACCTTACGCATCGCAGGCTGGGCAACGAGCAGGCACGGTGTTGGTAACGGTTGTAGACCAAAACAACGAACCCGTTGTGGGAGCTAGCGTTGTGGTAATGTCTACTAAGGCCGGGGCAGCAACTGATGTTAACGGCCGATGCTCGGTAGATGCCAAACCAGGCGACAAATTGCAAGTGTCGTACATTGGTTTCGATACGCAAACGCTCACTGTGGGCAACAACAACAATGTGCTGGTGACCTTGGGAGAGAACAAAGCCATGCTCGACGAGATTGTTGTTGTGGGCTATGGCACGATGCGTAAGAGCGACGTTACGGGCTCTATCGCCGTGGCTAAGGGCGCAGACATGATAAAGGCGCAAAGCTTTGGCGCGCTGGATAACCTTCGCGGTAAGGTGTCGGGCGTTAACATCTTCTCTAATTCGGAGCAGGGAACCACTTCGCCGCGCGTTATCATTCGCGGTATGGCCACCATCAATGCCTCTACCGACCCACTTTACGTGGTAGACGGGGTGGTGATGAACGACTTTGCCATGATGAACCCCAACGACATTGAGAGCATAGAGGTGCTGAAAGATGCTTCGGCAACGGCTATCTATGGAGCTCGCGGCGCCAATGGCGTTATCATGGTAACAACCAAACGTGGACTTTCGGGCGCAGAAGGCACACAGATGAGCTACCAAGGCTCGGTGAGCATACGCCACATGGCACGAAAGATGGAGGTGATGAACGCCCGCGAATGGTGCGATGCCTTTATGAAAGGACTTGAAAACGAAAACAAATACCAAGGAACCAGCTGGAAATTGGAACGTCCTTACTGGTTTAGCGACCGCAGATACTTTGATGCCAACGGCAATCCGCTATACGATACCGACTGGCAAAAGGAGGCTACACGCACGGCCATTGGGCATAACCACCAGCTGAACATTCAGCAAGGAACGAAAACCTCGTCGATGGGTGCTTTCCTTAATTACAGCGACTACCAAGGAATTATGAAGAATACGTGGACAAAGCGTATAAGCGGTAAGCTGGCTTACGATGCCAAGCCTACCAAATGGCTGACCACAGGCATTAATTTGATGGTGAACCATACGTGGGATAGGCATACTGATGAGGGTGGTGGTGGACAAGAGGCGCGCCGAACAATGATTGAGATGCTGCCGTGGCTGCCCGTAAGAACGCCCGATGGTAGCTATACCACCTCTAATTCGCCCTCTGAAATGGTGGGTAAGTTTGGTTTTGAAGGCATGTCGAACCCTGTAATGATACTCGACATGCAGAAACGTCTGTATTATAACACACAGGTGTTTGGTAACGCTGCATTTACGTTCCATATCATGCCAGGGCTCGATTTGAAAACGCAGCTGGGCCTTGACTGGCACGCAGAAGAGGGAAGAAGATACGCATCGCGCGAACTGAACAACATTTCGCAAACCGAACAGGGTGTGGCAACCAACGGCCGACACAACAACTTGTATTGGCAAGAAGAAACTTATCTTACCTATAACCGCACGCTTAAAGGCTTACATCGCGTGAATGCCATGCTGGGTATGTCGTGGCAAGCGTATGCTTCGAGGTACAACTACTCGGAGGCACAAAGCTTTGAGAGCGACTTCTTTGAAGACTTGAACATGGGAACGGGTAAGAATCCACGCCCACCAGGATCTAATTACGACGAGTGGAAAATGAACTCGTACTTCTTACGCTTGGCCTACACCTACAACGACCGCTATTCGGCTACGTTTACTGCACGCTCCGACGGTTCTTCCAAGTTTGGAAAGAACAACAAGTACGCCTTCTTCCCCTCGGCTGGTTTGGCTTGGATTGTGTCGGAAGAGAGCTGGCTGAAAGACAATTCGTGGCTGAGCAACCTCAAATTGCACACCAGTTACGGACTAACGGGTAACTCGGAAATAGCAACTTACCGTTCGTTGGCCCGCGTTGGCTCGGGAACGGTGCTGCTTGATGGCAAGCGGGCCGGCGCGGCATACATCAGTTCGTTGGCCAATCCCGACCTGAAATGGGAAAAGACGGCACAATTTGACGTGGGTTTCGACCTCGGATTGTTTAACAATGCCGTTAACCTAGACTTCTCCTATTATTACAAGCACACCACCGACTTGTTGCTCAATACGCCCATTCCACATTCTAGCGGCTTTGGAAGTGTATATAAGAACATCGGCGAAGTGAAGAATTCGGGTATCGACTTTATGCTCACAGCCTATCCCGTACGCACGAAAGACTTTACCTGGACCTCCATATTGAACTTGAATTACAACACGAACAAGATACTGAAACTGGGCAAGAACAACGAAGACATCGAAGTATTGCACTGGGTTGGCGGTGCCGAAGGTATCTTACGCGTGGGCGAAAGCATGGGTAGCTTTTACGGATACAAGCGACTGGGCGTGTGGACGGAAGAAGATAAAGCGGCAGGACGATGCACAGAGAAGATGGTTGGTAGAGCCAAACGCGAAGAAAAAAAGTCTATTTTGGGTAAGGGAATACCCGATTGGACGGGTAGCTGGACCAACACCCTTAACTATAAGAACTGGGATTTGACGGTTGAAATGCAGTTTGTTACGGGCGTTGAGACCATGCAACAATTCTATCACTCGGTGTACGACCGCTTTGGAATAACCAACGGACTGAAAAGCATTCTCTATGATGCTTACAATGGCACCAATCCACGTACCATGCAGCAGATGCTTTATTTGACCAATAGCCCATACAACTCGCAAAAACATGCCGGACAAGACACGACGGTGGATTCTAGTTGGGTGGTAGACGGCTCATACCTGCGCTGCAACATGGTGCAACTGGGTTATACCTTTGCGCCCACCACATTGAAAGCGTTGGGACTTAACGCACTGCGCCTGTACCTAAGTGGCAATAACCTCTTCTTACTTTGTGCAAAAGACTTCAAGGGTTACGACCCAGAAATGACTTCGCAAAGCGATAAGTTCGGTCAAAACATGGCTTTCTTCTCTATTCCCCGTTCAAGGGTATTCACCCTGGGTGTTAATGTAACGTTTTAATTTAATAAACTAAACACAGACACGAAATGAACAAAATAATGATATTTGCGGCCTGCACCTGCTTGGTATTAGCTTCGTGTAACGACTTCTTGGAAGAAAAACCCAAGTCGCTTCTTAGCTCGCGTGACTTCAATAAGACCGAAGATCAAATTCGTTCTAACATCAACGGACTATATAGAAGGGCGGCAGTAACTGCCCATTCGTCGGCCGGTAGCGCATATATCGGTTCGGCCATGACTATTCCTGGCATGCTTACGGGCTATTTTAGTAACTCGTACGAAGGCCAAGAGCGCGTTTGTGCGTATGCAAGAACGCTTACGAGGCAGGAACAAACCAACAATGTATCGGGTTTTGTGGACGGTATTTGGGGTAGTTGCTATGGAGCCATCAACGTTGCTAACGTTGCTTTGAAGGCCATGCCCGAAGTACCTATGAGCGATGAGGCACGAAAAGTGTTGTTGGGCGAGGCTAAATTCTTCCGCGCCTTCAACTATTTTATGCTGGTAAAGTGGTTCGGAGACGTGCCAATGCCCACTCAACCCTCTGAGAACGTTAACGATTTGGAAAAGCCACGCACGCCTGTGGCCGACATCTACACGCTTATCGAACAGGATTTGACCGAGGCTGTGGCCGCACTTCCCGACCAAACATGGCAGAAAAACGGGCATCGCATAACCAAATATGTGGCTTTGCAGGCACTTACGGCGGTGTATATGCAGCAAGGTAAGTATCAACAGGCAAGCGAAACGGCCAAACAGATTATCAATTCGGGTAAATACTCGCTCACAGAAAATGAAGATATGGCCCTGAAAAGCGCCTATAACAAGCTGAGAACCCTAGATGATTTGCCCGAAGTGCTTTACGCTGTGGAATACGATGCTGACATATCGACCACCAGTTGGCGACCAACCTACGCCTTTTCTTCGTCGGCTATAAACACATTTAAGAGTTATAACATCTTTGAACGCGTGTATGGGCCTAACGCTCGCTATCTGAACATCTACACGGCAGACGACTTGCGCGGACAAGAACAGCAGTTTTTCGCCACAAAGTATAAGAACCCGAACAACGATTCGGTATGGACTGCGCCCAGTGCAGACGCCCGTGGATGCTGGTATTACTTTGACGAGGAGGCTGTTCTTAAAACAGGGCGCGGCACGAAGGACTGGAACATCTACCGTTATGCCGAAACGCTGCTCGATGCAGCCGAGAGTTTGGTGCAGAGTGGCGGGGCTGTTACAGCTGAGGCTGCTGGATATTTGGCGATGGTTCAGGCTAGGGCACTGGGTAAAACGCAGGCAGAGCTTACCACAACGCTGTCGGCACTGTCGAAAGAAGCGTTTATTGAGGCTTGTTGGACCGAGCGTTTGCGCGAGTTCCCGTTAGAATATAAAATCTGGGACGATTGTTTGCGCACGAAGAAGTTCCCCGATGTGTCGGCCACCGAGCCAGGAAAGGTAACTTATGTAGACCTCGTTGGAGCCACCAATGGTTCGGGCGCGGTGATTAAATCGTCTGATTTGCTGTGGCCATTATCGCTTAACGAGATGCAACGCAACCCGAAATTGCGTCCGCAAAACGAGGGTTATGCCGGCAAATAGGGTCTAAATAGAGCCTAGTTTAATCGTATAACCTCATCGTATTTTATTGGTATCGCCACATTATCAGCGGCTGGGAGGGAGCGTATCACCCACAGGTATTGCCACTCCAAGGGTGTTGTAATGATTGTATATCATATATCTACCGATACAATACTTGTGTTGTATGGTCAACCCCAAGGGTGTTATGATGATTGCATATCGTTCTGGTACTCACTCTCCCAACCGTTGATGATGTGGCGATGTCTTTATATTGTGTGTTGAAAAATAAGCTATTCGGGCTTGTTGGAAATGTTTGATAACCAGCTTATCGAGCCAATTAGTCGGGCGATTTGGCCAATTCAGTTGGATAATTTAATTAATCCATCTGGGCGATTTGGCTGGTTCGGTCGGGAAATTTGATTAATCCATCTGAACGATTTGGCTAATTCAGTCGGGTAATTTGATAGATCCGTCTAGGCGATTTAGCTATTTCAGTTGGGTAATTTGATTAATCCATCTGTACGATTTGGCCAATTCAGTCGGGTAATTTGATTAATCAGCACCGACAAATCCAGTTCAATCTCTGTGACCAGTTAATCCGTTGCCGCTTTTACTTGTCAATGTTTCCCCATATATATTCCACAATTATGCAATGCCCAACACCTTATATATAGGCATTAAAATAATATCATAAAGGGATGATAGGCAACAAGCCGCTTACTATCTGCAATAAATAGCGGGTCATTGCTTAATCTCTGCAACGCAATGAAAGGCAGAGCTTACTTTCTAACACTGCAAAACACGCTGACGACAAAATGATTTAATAAAATTCATGCTCAAAAATTTGTAACTATCTTTTATTTGTTTTACTTTTGCCATAGATCTAATTATAAACAATCTATAAGTGCTAATATTATGTCCGAAGAATTGGAAGTGAAAGAATTGGACCAAGTCGTGGTTCGTTTCTCAGGGGACTCGGGTGACGGAATGCAGTTAGCGGGAAACATTTTCTCGACCATTTCTGCAACAGTTGGTAATGACATCTCAACCTTTCCGGATTACCCGGCAGACATTCGTGCACCGCAAGGCTCGTTAAATGGCGTGTCGGGTTATCAGGTACACATCGGCGAAGACAAGGTGCTTACGCCCGGAGACTTCTGTGATGTGCTTGTTGCGATGAACGCTGCGGCCCTGAAAACGCAGTACAAATACGCTCGCCCACAGGCAACGATTATCATTGATACCGACAGTTTCGGCCCAAAAGACCTTAAAAAGGCTGAGTTTAAAACCGAAGACTACCTCGCAGAGCTAGGTATTGATGCCGATTGCGTGGTGGCATGCCCCATCACTACGATGGTTAAAGAATGTCTGAAAGACACAGGCATGGACAATAAGTCGATGTTGAAGTGCCGAAACATGTTTGCACTGGGCATCGTATGCTGGCTTTTCAACCGCGATTTGGAGCTTGCCTTCGACTTCTTACGCAAGAAATTCCACAAGAAACCGCATGTGGCCGAAAGCAATATCAAGGTGGTGATGGCCGGATACGACTACGGACACAACACGCACGCATCGGTTCCGGCTACCTATCGCATCGAGTCGAAGGTGAAAACGAAGGGGCGTTACATGGACATAACAGGCAATAAGGCCACGGCTTACGGACTTATCGCCGCCGCAGAAAAAGCCGGATTGCAACTGTTCTTGGGCTCTTACCCCATCACACCCGCAACAGACATCCTGCACGAACTAGCCAAACACAAGAGCTTGGGCGTGAAAACGGTGCAATGCGAAGACGAAATTGCAGGCTGTGCAAGTGCCATCGGCGCGTCGTTTGCTGGTGCGCTGGCCGCCACATCAACCTCAGGTCCTGGCATCTGCCTGAAAAGCGAGGCCATCAACTTGGCTGTTATCGACGAAATTCCACTTGTAGTAATAGACGTACAGCGCGGCGGACCATCCACAGGACTGCCTACGAAGAGCGAACAAACCGACCTTTTGCAGGCTTTGTACGGCAGAAACGGCGAATCGCCCATGCCAGTTATCGCTGCAACAAGCCCTACCGACTGTTTCGATTCGGCTTACATGGCAGCCAAAATTGCGCTGGAATACCTCACACCCGTAATACTTCTCACCGACGGATTTCTCGGTAACGGGTCGGCTGCATGGCAATTGCCCGACATCAACAAGCTACCCGACATCCATCCGCACTTCGCAACCGAAGAAATGCGCGGCAACTACACCCCTTATCGCCGCGATGAGGCAACGCTAGCACGTTATTGGGCCATCCCCGGAACGCCTGGTTACGAGCATATTTTAGGTGGATTGGAGAAAGACGGAAAGACAGGTAACATCTCTACCGAGCCCGAAAACCACAATCTGATGGTGCACCTGCGCGCTCAAAAGGTTGCTGGCATTAAGGTGCCCGATGTGCAAGTGCAGGGCGATGACGATGCCGACTTGCTCATTGTTGGCTTTGGCAGCACCTACGGACACCTGTTTTCGGCAATGAAAGCTTTGCGCAAGCAGGGCAAAAAGGTGGCTTTGGCACAGTTCAAGTACATCAATCCCTTGCCCGCCAACACCGAAGAGGTGCTGCGTAAGTACAAAAAGGTGGTTGTGGCCGAACAAAACATGGGCCAATTTGCCATGTATCTGCGCGGAAAGATAGACGGATTTGTGCCTTACCAATATAATGAGGTGAAGGGACAGCCGCTTGTTGTCACCGAATTGGTTGAAGCGTTCAAGAAGATTATAGAGGAATAAAGGCATGAAGCCTCACCCCCGACCCCTCTCCAAGGGGAGAGGGGAGTGGTTACCCTCGCAATGAGGGCGATTGTTAGCTGGTCTGACAGGTCAGGCTTGTCAGATTAGGTCAGACTTCAAGTCTATCTTATCCTTTACTTCCATCCATTAAACAACCAACTCGTTAACTCGTCAACTAACAAAACAACTGTTATGACTTATACAGCACAAGATTATAAACAAGGCACCCCGAGATGGTGTCCTGGTTGCGGCGATCATTTCTTTTTAGCATCGTTGCAGAAGGCGATGGCCGACTTAGGCATCGCTCCATACGAAACAGCAGTGATTTCTGGCATCGGCTGTTCTAGTCGTTTGCCTTATTATATGAAGACTTACGCCATGCAAACCATTCACGGGCGCGCGGCTGCAATCGCTACGGGGGCGAAGGTTGCCAACCCTTACCTCACCATTTGGCAGGTTAGCGGCGACGGCGACGGACTGGCCATCGGCGGAAACCATTTTATTCACTGCCTGCGCAGAAACGTAGACATTAACATTATCTTACTGAATAACCGCATCTACGGACTAACTAAGGGCCAATACTCGCCCACTTCGCCACGCGGATTCGTGTCGAAGTCGTCGCCTTACGGAACTGTTGAAGACCCATTCCGCCCTGCCGAACTGGCATTTGGCGCACGCGGCAACTTCTTCGGACGTGCCGTGGCTACCGACAACCAAGGCGTAATGGAGCTGATGAAGGCGGGACAACGCCATAAAGGAACCTCTGTTTGCGAGATTTTGCAGCACTGCGTTATCTTCAACGACGGTATCTACGACCCCGTTTACTCATCGCCTGGCCGCAAAAGCAACGCCATTTACCTGAAACATGGCGAGAAAATGCTCTTCGGAGAGAACAACGAATATGGCTTGGCACAAGAAGGGTTTGGGTTGAAAGTGGTGAAAGTGGGCGAAAACGGCGCAACATTAGACGATGTGCTCGTGCACGATGCACATGCCGAAGACCACACGCTGCAAATGAAACTGGCGCTAATGAACAACGAACAGGGGTTCCCTGTGGCATTAGGCATCATCCGCGACGTTGAATCGCCTACTTACGAGGCCTGTGTTGAACAGCAAATTGAGGATGTGAAAGGCCGTGCTGCCTATCATAACTTCACCGAATTGCTGGAAACGAACGACATTTGGGAGGTGAAGTAACAGCCTACTGCCTCAGAATAGAAGTTTCACCCCCATCCCCCTCTCCACAGGGAGAAGGGAGTAGCATGCTTTGTTTACGCATGGCATGGTTGCTCCCGCTCGCCTTGGAGAGGGGCTTTGTGTGTCTAGGCCCTTGTATTCTGTGCTTAGGCGTTATGTATAACGCATGTTAGTGCCGTGCGTTTGTGGCAAGCAAACAACATCTTTCTTGCTAGCCGTATGGGTTAACGTTGTTCTAATAGTTATTTCAGCAGGTGAACCGCTACGCGATAGTTGGCGAAAGACATTGTGATTGAGGGCTTAGTGTTCGTTGTTAAGAAAACCTTTCTGCCGCAAAATGTTGGTGTCTAAGGGCGAGCGCAGCATCTGTAAGAGCGGTACGGCACGGTTGTGGTCGTCGAGATAGAGCCAAGGTTGGGGGTGATAGGTGGGCGATGCCACCGAACTTTGAACATTGACCCAGGGCGAACGTAGGCCTGCAAGGTGGGCAAAGGTGTGGAAAACGCTTACGCTAGTGGACACGGGTTGGTGCAGATTGGTACGTAAGGCTGTAACAACAGCAGGTTGCAACTGGGCGTAACGCGGCGAAAGCCACACCAATAACGGCACGTGCAACTCGTAATAGCTAGGTACAGGCGAGGCGTGGAGAAACAAACGACGAGCGTCGTCGAAGATGTTTTCGCCATGATCGGAGGCATATAACAGGGCTGCTGATGCGCCAGTGCTACTGATACGGCTAATAAGCGCAGCCAAAAGGCGGTCGGTTTGCAAGATGGTGTTGTCGTAGGCGTTTACCAACTCAACGCGATTTTGGGGTTTGGCATCGCTGTTTTCGTCGGGAAAGAATGCCCCTTCGTTGTGCGGATAACGCTTGCGGTATTCGAAATGCGACCCGTATGTGTGCAAAACGATGAGTTGTTTCTGTCGTTTGCAGGCCAGCACACTGTCTACCAATGGCAGAAGGCGTTGGTCGTAGCCGTCGTAGGTGTCGGGTTTGCCTTCTTTTATAAACTGCCATTGGTTGGCTTGCTGCCCAAAGAAGTCGATAAATGAATGGTTGGGCAGTTGGTTGGAGAGGTACACGGTGTGGAAACCAGCCTCGCGAAAGGCAGTCAGGAGGCTTTTGCGCGTGTAAATGCTGTCGTAATTGATGGCCGATACGGGCGAGAGCAGCATGGGAACGCTCTTGTGCGTGGTGTTTGATTGGCTCAAAGCGTGGTCGAACGCGTAGAGAGAAGGTAGGGCAGAGAGCAGTGGACTGATGTTGCGCGGATAGCCGTAGAGCCTAAATTGAGGTGCACGAGCCGTTTCGCCAATAACAAGTACATATATCTCGCGCTCCGAATTGGGGTGTGTGGGTGTGGCATGGAACTTAAATGGGGCTGCGGTTTGCTGGTAGTGTGCCGTCTTTTGAGTGCGAACTATGGCCAAACGGATGTTCTCGAACACGTTAAGCGGATAGAGATGCAGTGAAGGACGAAAGCCGTTGGCAAGCGCAAAGCCTGCTAAGCATAAGCCTACAATGCCCAAAATGCCTGCCGAACGGCGTACTTTGTGGGTGAAATTTGCCGACAGACACCCACCGCGAAAGCCCGATATGGCCGACAAGAGCAATGTTGGCACATAGAGAACGATGACGAAAACCATTCCTGGCAGCAAGTTGTTGAGCAGTTCGCCGGCCTCGTTGGGGTTAGTGGTAATGAGGTTTAGGAACATGTCTACGGCGATAACCGAATGGCCGTAGAGATAAAGCAGCACCATTTGGAAGGCAGAAAGGAACACCAGGGGAAAGAGCCACCACAGTGTTCGGCCCGGTTTGCGCCACAATGTGAGTAAGGCGGCGTAGACGGAGAGCGGCAATGTTATGCCTACAAGGCGCGAAACCAAGGGCAAGGGCTCGGTGTAGGCCAAGCAAACATTGGGTAAGGCCAATACGGAGAGGCCCAACCAAAACGCGGTTTGCGGTGTAAGTGCACCGCTACATATTTGTTTAAAAGGTTTCATTGGTGTTGAATATAAAGCCCCACTGCCCATGTTTGCTCATGTCGTAGTTTTGTTGTGGGGTTGCTGTTGTTCTTAAATGCCCGTCGATAACCAGTGCCCCAGTTGTGCAGCACGTACGAAAGGTGCGTGACCGAGAAACGAAGTAACACCGAGACATGGGCTAACCACGTGGCTATACCATTTGAGGTGGTACGGTTGCTACTTGCGTTTCCAGCTTATTTATGTAGCGACAGCACCCGTTGAGTATGAGGTAATCGAGTTTACGGCCTTGTGTTTCCAGCTTATTTGTGTAGCGACAGCACCCCCGACAGCAACTTTTCTCCTTATTTGTTTGGCTCAAACAGGCCACAATTTTCTTGTAGAGGTCCTTCCTTGAACGTCGGTTTCGGGCTTTGTACCCTGTCATTGACTCATTTTAGGTGTGTTCGCTGTAAGCAGTTGTGGGGCATTGTCTTGCTGATTGTCAGTGTATTGGTTGTAGAGAAAGACGCTGAGCGTGCGAGTGTTCTTCCTTTACGAACATTAGAAAACCAACCGAACATTGTCTATCCAGATAGTGTTGCCGGGCGAACCAATGAATGCTCCGCCGTTGCTAGATGAGAATTGGACGATAAGATGGGTTGGCGTTTCGTTGGCTGCGGCCCATCCCGTTTCTTTCAACGGTACGCTTTTGCCTTTGCTGTTGCGCACATAATCGGTGGATCTAAGTCCCATCAGTCGGGCGTTGTACCCAGATGTGTTGCGTATGTCGCCATAATGTACGGGATAAGTGGCGTTGTTCACCCATCCGTTGGTACTTTTGTTGTACTCCACCGCCATTGTTCCCACGCGCGAGGCCGATACATTACCGTTAGCATCTTCTGTTCTTTTCTGTAATATAAGCAAAGCCGTGGCGCAGTCGCGGCCGGCAATGGTTTGGGCTTTACTAAATCCAGTTTGTTTAATGCGGTTGGTTTCAGCAGATAGGGCGGTTCGATAGTCAAACCGTATGGCTTTGGGACGTTGCGTGTAAGGAACGCCCCAGTTTAGTGCTTTCTCGCCATCCTTAGTTCCGCCAATAGGTTCGCGCACGTCGCCTAAAAACACCGACCCTGCTGCAAGTACGCTGATGTTAATCATTCCCAGCACTTTTACGTGTTCGATATGTGTTGTTAGTTTGGCGCAATAGCCTTTTCCATGTGCGTCGCGATATACCGATTGGTTTGTCTTTGTTAAGCCCATCACCTTAGCCATGACGTTAGATGTGGCCCAAGGCGAGTGTCCAAGGTTAATATAAGGTGTGTTTCCTGTTAGTGTGCGGTCGGGTCCAATCTCGTAAAGGGTTTTTTCGTTGCCGCCAATGATGGTACTTTCAGTGATGCGACGTGTAACCCAATGGTCCATATTGCCGTATAGAATGGGTTCTTCGCGTTCTTGAGCCATCCCGTTCTTTGCGAAAAGGGATGCCATGACGATAACTAATGTTGCTTTATCCATGTTGATTTCTTGTTTAGTTGTGCCCTATGTAAGATGTAAAGGGCTGGCTTTTTGCCTTTGTTGGTAGGCAGGTTTACAAGTTGACGAGTTAACAAGTTTACATGTTAACGAGTTAATGGGGTTACGTGTATTAGGTTTAGTAAGCTAGTGGGCTAGTATTCCTAGTCTTACTAGCTGTCCTAGTTTCACTAGCCTTCCTAGTTCTTCTAGTTCTTCTAGTTTTCCTAGCCCAAACTAAACATGCTTTTTCATCAGCTGGTACTGACATCTTTTCACCCTTTCACCCTTTCACCTTTCCCTATCTTTTCACCTTTTCACCCTTTCACCTTTCCCTATCCGCCCACAATCTTCTTTATGTCGTTCAGCTTATTAAGCGCCTCCATAGGCGTGAGGTTGTTGATATCGAGACCAAGAATCTCGTCACGAATTTGCGAAAGTACGGGGTCGTCTAGTTGGAAAAAGCTTAGTTGCATGCCCTCGCGACTTTCATCTAAGTGCTTAACACTGGGTTTACTCACGGTTCCGCCCACCTGTGCGTTGTCGTTTTCAAGCTGTTTAAGCACGGTGTTAGCCCTTTTCACAATGCTTTTGGGCATTCCAGCGATGTCGGCCACGTGTATACCGAACGAATGTTCGCTGCCACCACGTTCCAAACGGCGCATAAAGATAACCTTTCCGTTAAGCTCTTTCACGCTAACGTTGAAGTTCTTAATGCGCTTAAAGTTCTTTTCCATCTCATTTAGTTCGTGATAATGGGTGGCAAAGAGCGTTCGGGCGCGCGCTTTGGGTTGTTCGTGCAGGTATTCCACGATGGCCCAAGCAATGCTGATGCCGTCGTACGTGGACGTTCCGCGCCCCAACTCGTCGAAAAGGACCAGCGAACGGGGCGAAACATTGTTGAGAATGTTCGACGCCTCGGTCATTTCTACCATGAAAGTAGACTCGCCTTGCGCGATATTGTCGCTCGCCCCCACGCGCGTAAAGATTTTATCTACCAGTCCAACGCGCGCACTTTCGGCAGGAACAAAGCTACCTATCTGCGCAAGGAGCACGATAAGCGCCGTTTGTCTGAGCAAAGCAGACTTACCAGCCATGTTCGGACCGGTGATAATGATTATCTGTTGGCGTTCGGTGTCGAGCTGAATGTCGTTGGGAACGTAGTGTTCGCCAAGCGGAAGCTGTGTTTCGATAACAGGATGTCGGCCTTGGCGTATGTCCAACGCGTCGCTATCTTCAATCACGGGGCGCACATAACGGTTCTCTTCGGCGGTTTTGGCGAAACTAAGCAGGCAGTCGAGCCGCGCCACCACGTTGGCATTGATTTGTATTTGGGGGATAAACTCTTGCGTAGCCGTAACCAATTCGTTGAAAAGACGTTCTTCTAGCGACTGAATTTTCTCGTCGGCACCCAATATTCTCTCCTCATATTCCTTCAATTCTTGCGTGATATAGCGTTCGGCTTGGGCCAAAGTTTGCTTTCTAACCCACTCTTCCGGCACCTTGTCCTTATACGTGTTGCGCACTTCGAGGTAATAACCAAACACGTTGTTGTAGCCAATTTTAAGGCTACTGATGCCTGTTGCCTCGGCTTCGCGTTGCTGAATGTCGATGAGGAAATCGCGTCCGCCACGCGATATGTTGCGCAGTTCGTCTAGTTCAGGACTAAATCCCTCGGCAATAACGTTGCCGCGATTTACAACCAGTGGCGGGTCGGGTTGTATTTCGTTTTCAATTCTGTCGCGCAAACTTTCGCAAAGGTTCATTTGTTCGCCTATCTGACGAATCGTTTCGTTGTCCGCTTCAAGGCAAGCAATCTTCAAAGGCTGTATGGCTAGCAGCGCATTCTTAAGCTGAACCATCTCGCGGGGCGACACACGGCCAACGGCAACCTTCGAAATAATGCGTTCTAGGTCGCCAATGCGGTGCAGTTGCTCATCGAGTAGGGTGCGAAATTCGGGGTAACGGAAGATATAGTCCACCACATCAAGTCGTTGTTCGATGGGCTTAACCTCTTTCAGTGGGAACACCAGCCATCGTCTTAGCAAGCGGCCGCCCATTGCCGTGACGGTTCGGTCCACCACATCGAGCAGCGATGCACCGTCTTCTTGCATGGGTTGTATCAGTTCGAGCGACCGAATGGTGAACTTATCTAGTCGTACATAGCGGTCTTCTTCTATGAGTGCGAGCGACGTTACGTGGCCGATATTGGTGTGTTGCGTAATCTCTAAGTACTGCATGATGGCGCCAGCGGCCACCACTCCGCTTTGAACATGCTCAACACCAAAACCTTTTAGGTTCTTCGTTCCAAAGTGTTTAAGCAGCTTTTGGCGCGCCGTTTGTTCGGTAAACACCCAATCATCTAGTTCGAACACAATGTGTTTGTTGCCAAAATAGCGTTCAAAGTCCTTCTTGTGGTTGCGTTCGTACAGCACTTCCTTGGGTGCAAAGCTGCCCAGAAGCTTTTCTACATAGTCGAACGAGCCTTGTCCGGTGATAAATTCGCCCGTAGAAATGTCGAGAAAAGCCACGCCGCAAGCCGTTTTCCCGAAGTGAACGGCTGCCAAGAAGTTGTTTTCCTTATAGTTAAGTACGGTGTCGCCCATTGCTACTCCTGGCGTAACCAGTTCGGTTATGCCGCGTTTCACGAGCGTTTTCGTTAGTTTGGGGTCTTCCAGTTGGTCGCATATAGCCACGCGTTTGCCCGCCCTGATGAGCTTAGGCAGATAGGTATCCAGCGCATGATGGGGAAAACCAGCCATCTCTGTGGCATCGGTATTGCCTTTGTTGTTGCGTTTGGTGAGGGTAATTCCCAGCACGCGCGACGCCTCTACGGCGTCTTCGCTGTATGTTTCGTAGAAGTCGCCGCAACGGAAAAGCAACAAAGCATCGGGATGTTTGGCTTTGAAAGAGTAGAATTGCTTCATCATGGGGGTTAACCCCTGATCGTTTTGCGCCATTGTATGGGTGGTTTTTTATTTGTTGTATCTTTATTTTTCGGTCGAAGAAACGGTACTTCGCAGGCCTTTCATGCCCACAACAAAAGCCTTGGCACTGCCAAATTTAAGGTTCATGTCTATGCGAACAGGAACGTGGTTGCTGTCGTCGGTAACGAAGAAACGGGCAATTTCCTTGGGCTTTTTGTTGGGTTTGCGCTCGATGTAGGACAAATCCAGGCAGCGATACTTCACGCCGTTGTCTGCCTTAACCACCGTTTTTCCGTTATATTTAAGCGTGGCAGGGATAAAACCATCGCCTTCGGCCACGGTAAAAGGTATTTCGTTGCCACTTTTCCAACCTTCGGGGTTGAACGAACGCGCCCTCAGAAAGATGTTCATCATGTCGAACACGCATTCGTCTAGCGTGCGATTGTCCCACAGATGGTTTCCATCGTGGGTTTGGCAGTGCTGTTTAACGTGGCACTTGCTGCCGTCGGGATAGCTGTAAAACACCTCGTCTACCGTGTATCTGCTGCCTTCGCGCGCGCCTTTTCGGTAGTAAAGCGGTGCCATATCGAGCGACGAATAGCACATTAGCGTATCGCGAAGTACGAAGAAATTGTCTACTTTGCTGTTTCCACGCGTGATGAGGCTGCCCCGATAGGCGGGCTTGCCGCCGTAAACGCTTTGCACTACCGACATGGATGCCGTGCCGGCCTTCACCCAAATAAACTTCCAGTTGTAGTAAAGGTTGTATGTGAGAAACTCGCCCGACTTAAAAGCGGTGTTCCGAAACGTGCATTGTGCCTGCATGTGTGCCGCCATCAGCAGCGCAACCAGCACCAGTGCCAACTTTATCTTCTTCATCTCGTTAGGTGTTTTATGTGCGGTGCGCTGCCGTTGGGCTTTGCATCGCGGGTTATTTATATGGTGAAAGGTCTCTTAATCCTTCCCCTGCTTTCACGTTTCATGATGTGTTTGCGCCCCGTTTCCTGCATGTGCTGTGTGGCAATTTGCAGTTCGGGGCGTTCAGTCCTTGGCCTTCGGGCAAAGGCATTTACTTTAATTCGGGCGGTAGGGGGATGCCCAATTCACGTGCACGTTCCCTATTTCGGCGTTTTATGCTCTTGCCTTTATCGGGCTTTTGCTTGGTAATTTTGCCAGGCTTTTGCTCGTTCAGCGGTTTGGCTGTGGGGTTCCAGGTGCGTGTGGCGTCCCAATTGGCCTTGCATTCTATTTCTTCGGGGAAGTAATACACCGTTTCGGGTTCTTCTCCACGATAGAAATCGCCCGTGTCCCAGCGTCCGTTCCCGTTGCGGTCTACGAACAAACGCAGGTAATACGTGGCGGGTTGCAGGTAGTAGAAGTTGGCCGTACCAGCCAAGGCGCGTGTTTGTTTCACCACAGCATCTTGTTCGTTGAGCAACTGAACCACCACATTAGAGTCGGTAAGCGCAGTAAGCGAAACGGCGAGCGTGGCAAACTCCTTGTCTTCTCTTACCTTAAAGCCTTGCTTTATCTTGCCCGACGTGGTTCCGTAGATGTCGGTGAGTGCCAAAGAGTCGAGTTCAAAGCTGTATTCCACGCCTGGTTTCCACTCGGCTTGCAGCTCCAACCATCGTTTGTGCAAGAGATTGGTCCCTACGGGCGCCAAACTGTCGCCCCCCTCGCGCACCCTAATCCTGTAACGGGCCTCATACCACAGCGTGTCGCGCTTGCTGTAAAGGTGCACTTTTGTCGAATCGAGACTTAGCAAGGGTGTGGGCAGCTCTATTCGCACGTTCTCGTCGGGAGCGATACTGTTGTTCACCTTCACCTCCACCTTCAACGCTTCGGGGCGCATTATCGTTTCAAAGGGTTCTCCTTTCTTTTGCGCCTTGTCTTGTGCCTTCTTCCATTCCTCCGCTTTCTTTTGCTTTTCTTTCAGCCTTTTGGCGTAAGGCGTTTTCGCAAGAACCTCTATCGTATCCTGTTTCATGCGCAGTTGCCCCGTGGTGTCTGTACTCCAATATTGCATCTGCATGCGCAGTGTGTCTTGATTAATCAGCGCAGAGTCTTTAATCCAATAGGTTATGGTGTCTTTCTTAGCCGTGGGCATTACGATGAACGCGCGCTCGGCGTTGTTGAAGTTCAGTCCGCGCAGCTGTGGAAGTTCGTTGCTGCCAGCCGTAAACACCAGCGAGAAACATTCGGGCAGTGTTCGTTCGGCCTTAGTGAAAAAACGATCGGTTTGTACATGTGTAAACGCGCGCAGCGTGATATTGTCGGGTAAGAAGTGCGTATAGCTAACGCGCGAGATGGAATCGATGCGCAACGAGTCGCGCCAAAGCGTGTCTTGCCGCACATCGGGTTTCGACGAAGGTACGATAATCTCGCGGTTGAAGGCCATTTCTTCGCCTTTCTGCGTGAGATGGTAGTCGCCGTCTACATCTTGCAGCGCATAAACGCGATACTTTCCGGGTGCGATGCCGCGAATAACGAAGTGTCCGCGCCCGTCGGTTTTGGCCACGCGCAGCATGGGTTGGGTGCGAAACGCGCTATCGGCAAGGTTAGCGTACAGTCCCACCAGTATGCCTTTCACCGGTTCTAGGTTTTCGGCGGCAAGAACCCACCCGCTCACCTCCATCGTGTCGATATGTTCGCCCGTAGAGAAACTATATGTATAGTTTCCCAAGGGGTTGCCTTCGTTGTTGTCGGTTATGGCGTCAGAAAAGTCCACCGTGTACGTGGTGTTAGCTTTGAGCGAGTCTTTCAGTTCGATGTCGATGCTTTTTCCGCCTGCCTTTATGTCGGGCGTTTCCAGCTGTGGAGGTGAAACCACTACGTTTTCCGTGGCGTTTTCTATTTTGATAAATTCGTTAAAGCGTATGTGTAGCTTTCTAGTCTTCACGCCAGTGGTCTTTTCTGTGGGCGATGCACCCACCACTCGCGGCGGTGTTTCGTCGTACCAGCCCCCATCGGGGTTGCCCATTCGGGCGCAAGCGGCCACTAATGCAAGTGTAAATAGCAACAGGGCGAAACGGCACAATTGCCAGTTAAGTCTGCTTGTGCGTTGCGTGGTGTGCGCCTTGTCCATATTGTAGCGTTCCTTCATATTTCCTTTTTACCTGCTGTTGCTTATTTGCACATTACTTTATTGTCGTGTTCGCACCTTTAATATATGGCTTTGCCTCGTTGCATGCAAGGGCTAAACCTTGGTTATATGTAGGCGTGCGGCCAACGTGTGCGTTGTTGTCGTTACTGTTATGCGTAGGTGTATGCGGCTCGCAGCGTGCAAGCAAGCCTGCACCGTTGCGAGTAACGTTTGCCCATAACGCCGCTTATGCCGGCATTTAGCCCGTATTCCTTGTGTAAACGGCATATTTGGGCCGTTGGCAAAGTTAGTAATAAAAAATGGAATATGGCTTTGTTGTTAGGGAATATTTGGAATTTAAACAGACGATTTAAGGAGTTATGGAGTTAAGGAGTTGTGGAGTTAAGCCAAATGCCTAGGTGGTGTAAGCCATCTTTTCATCTTTTCATCTTTTCATCTTTTCATCTTTTCATCTTTTCACCTTTTCACCTTTCCCCCTTTCCCCCTTAAAGGGCGCGAGCCATTTTTTCACCTTTTCACCCTTTCACTTTTTCACCTTTTCACCCTTTCACCTTTAAAAGTCTGCATCACGATTTAGCACGCCATGATATTGCGGTGTCAGCGAAATTTATTACATTTGCAATGTATTGTTTCATCTGTATTTAAGTTGAACGGCTATGAAAGAAAAAGTGACAATAAAGCTTTGCAACAACTTTTATGAGGCGTGGGCGACAAGCCAATGGCTTGCCGAGCATCATATCATGGTGTTGCCCAACGCCGCCAACAATGAACAACCAGGACAAGGAATAGCCATAACGGTTTACGAAACGGATGTGGAACAAGCCTTGAAACTGATTGCGCAATTAGAGAACAAACCCGTGGAAGAACGTTTGCCGCATGGAGTTGGCGACGATAACGAACAGGCACCAAAACGATGCCCCGTGCGTTTAGAATGGCGCATTAAGCCCCTTTCGCTATTCCTTGCCATAGTGCTAACCACGATATTTGCCATTGTTTTCAGCCTGCTTTGCAACGAAGAGTTCTTACCCCTTTGGGGAAAACTGATGTTGGGTGGTGGTGTTGGCTTGTTGGTTGGGAGCGTAAGGAGAAATTAAAGGGCCTAACCCAATCCCATTGCCATTAGAATGGATAGTAATTAGCTGGTTCTCACGGGTTTAATCGGACTAGCAGATTTGTCTTGTTTATATTGTTTATGCCTAGGTTTATATAATGAAGCCGTGTTGACTTTTTATGTTTCTATAAATTGAGCGGAGTTTGTTATCTTGGTGATACCAACACAAGACGGGCATCCCTTTCATGTACGAAGTGTAGGACAAATCGACCAACTGACTTATAAACTCACGAATAGCCAACAACTCCCGAATACATCAACTCATCAACTCACAAACTCATCAGCGTACAATCTCATCAACTAACAAACTCACCAACTCACAATCTCACTAATTCAAAAACTAACAAACTCACCAACTCAAAAACTAACAAACTCATCAACTCACCAACCTATAACCTCATAAGTTCAAAAACTCATCAACTCACCAATTCGCCAACTCAAAAACTTAAATTATTATTTTTATTTTTACAATGTCGCTCTATTTTTCACTCCGTTCTAGCAAAAATATAGGTCAAAAAGTAGGCAAATGGCCACTTTTTCTACTCTTTTGCGGCTTGTGTTTTGTCCATTTTTAGGCATATAACCTGCATTTTGCACCATTTTGCCTTTCTATTTGGCCGCCGACTCGCAATTTTTTAGCTCCCAATTACCCACTTTTTACCCCTAAAATCCCACTTCTTTACGGCTATCTTGCCCCTTTTAGCCATGTATTTCATGGTTCTAAGAGGTTTTGTTTATGCAATTGTTGTGGATATTTATGCTTTTTGTTTCGCATTTAGCTGCATTTTGCACTGCGTTTAGCACCAAAACACACTGCGTTTAGCACCAAAACGCATTGCATTTAGCATCAAAACGCACTGCATTTAGCACCAAAATACACTGCGTTTAGCACCAAATCGCACTGCATTTTGTAGCAAATAGCCCCGAAACTGGTGCAAATGGCGGTTGCTTTAAATAAATATTCATTTTGCCGACATTCACATGCAACCCCTTTTTGCATCAAAACAAACCTTCGCGAGAATCGATTTTTTGCGGCAAGGTGGGCAGTTGGTGGATAAAAATGGCACTTTTAGTGTTAAAAATCTTGCTGAAAAGCGGACAAATTCAAGTTGACGAGTTAACAAGTTAACAAAAGGGCAATTCACAAGGCATATCACTCCATAGTTGCCCAAAGGCCGCATGCACTCTTGGTTAACAAAAGGATAATTCACAAGGCATGTCATTCCCCTCTCCCTTTGGAGAGGGGCTGGGGGTGAGGCCTTGTTCTTCTTTAATTCATCTTCAACAGCTCCTCAATATTCTTACGGCTGTTTCCCAGTCGCGGCACCTTATGTTGTCCGCCCAGTTTGCCTTTGCTTTTCAGCCAATCGTTAAACAGGCCTTGTCGTGCCTCAACCACTTCCAGCTGTTGCAGCGTGATGTTCTTATGTCGTTTCGCCTCGTAGTCGCTGTTAAGTTGTTGCAGACGGAGGTCGAGTGCCTGGGCAAAGGCATCGAGAGAGGTAGGCTTGTGCGCAAATTCCACAAGCCATTGGTGTCTGCATTTGGCCTCGGCATCCATAAAAACAGGTGCCGCCGTGTACTCCAACACCTCTGCACCCGTTTGTTTGCAGGCGTAAGCCAAGCCCTGTTCGGCGTTGTCCATAATCAGTTCTTCGCCAAAGGCATTGATAAAGTATTTTGTTCGCCCCGTAATCTTAAACTTATAAGGCTGCGTGGAGGTGAAACAAACCGTGTCGCCAATAACATAACGCCACAAACCACACGTTGTGCTAATCACCATCGCATAGTTACGGCCTGGCTCAACGCCCCAAAGCGGAACCACCGAGGCATTGTCTGTCCCAAATTCGTCCATCGGAATAAACTCGTAGAACACGCCATAGTCTATCATGAGCAGCATTGCGTCGTCGTCGGGAGTATCTTGCAGACCGAAAAAGCCCTCGCTGGCGTTGTAGGTTTCCATGTATCGCATCTGCGACGAGCCCACAAGTTTGCGGTATTGTTCGCGATAAGGGCCGAAAGCAATGCCGCCGTGGAAGAACACTTCGAGGTTGGGCCACACCTCGGCGAGCGTATCTTTGCCCGAAAGTTCGAGCACGCGCACCAGCACAGAGAGCATCCACGAGGGCACACCCGATATGTTGGTGACGTTGGCGTGCAAGGTTTGTTGGGCAATGGCCTCGCGTTTCGCCTCGAAGTCGGGCATTAGCGCAATGCTTTTCTTGGGAACGCGCACGATATTGGCCAAGGGATTGATGTTTTCGATGAGTATCGCGCTGAGGTCGCCCACTAAACTATGCGCCACGTTGTAGTTGGCCGCATGACTTCCACCCAATATCAGGCTGCGCCCATCGAATAGCCTACTTTTGGGGTTGTTGCGCAGATAAAGTGCCACGGCATCTTTTCCGCCTTTGTAATGAATGTTTTTCAAGCCTTCGGCAGATACGGGGATGAATTTGCTTTTGTCGTTGGTTGTTCCCGACGATTTGGCGTACCACTTCACCACACCAGGCCACAACACGTCGGCCTCGCCGTGGCGCATGCGGTCGATAGGCTCTTTCAGTTCCTCGTAAGAGGTTACGGGTAGCTGCTTGGCAAAGTGTTCGTAGGTTTGTATGTTGTTCATTCCCCACGTATTGCCATATTGCGTGCGTTGTCCTTGCTGCACAAGGTGGGTCAACACGCGCCTTTGTATCTCTTCGCTATGGTGGGCGTACGTTTCTATGTCGGCCTGTCGGCGTTTGAAAGCTCCGCTCACTAAGGATGTAATGCTCATTATCAGTTTGTTTGAAAGGACAAAATTACGTCAAAAACATGAAAAAACACTATGTTTGGAGAAGAAATGGTGAATGTGGAGGGCAAGCGATGAGAAATATAGGGGGTGGGGGATAAATAATAAAAGGTAAGTGTTACATATATGGAAACGTCTTAGTAACTTTGTAATATGGCGAGAAATGGGCATAAAGCCCCTATTTAGATTATGGATTTTGCTAGCTTGTGAATTAATAAAACATTTGGCCAACAACTTGTTAACTTGTTTCCTCGTGAGCTTGTTAACTGATAAAACTTCAATAAACGGCGACAACAATGAAACCAGAAAAGATATATACCCACGAAGAAATGCTCGACAAAGTGTTGGGCAAGCCCGGCGATTTGGCTCGCGAACAATATGAATCCGACATCAATGCTTTTCTCATTGGCGAGACAATAAAGAAGGCTCGCTTGCAACGCAAGCTTACTCAAGCCCAATTGGGCGAGCTGATGGGTGTTAAGCGAGCGCAAGTTTCGCGTATCGAAGGTGGTCGTAACCTCACTTTCGCCACGCTTTCAAGGGCTTTTAAGGCAATGGGCGTGGCTGCAATCATCGAGGCAAAAGGCATTGGCAAGGTGTCGCTTTGGTAGTGTATGCCGTTTCATCACATCAAAGCAGCTTACAACATCATGTCGGTTTGGCAGAATAATGCGCCCAAGTGGAGCAAAACTTGACTTATAAAACCTACGCAACATTTGCTGCAACGCCCGCATTTAATGGTTTGTAGTCAACATAAACAAAGGCGTGGCGGTGTATCATCACACCACCACGCCGGCTCTTTAATCTTGTCGCTAAATGCAAAACTACTATGCAAGTTGGTTTATAATGTGTTGTGCTAATCTCTTTTGCTTAAAGCTATGCTAAAAGTTTAAGTTGATGAGTGTTTTAGTTAATGAGTTTGTGTGGGACTAAGTTTTTAAGTGAATGAGTTTTATCGCGCACATGGTTGTGCAAAACGTTTCTGCGTGTAGCGTTGTGAAAGCGTTGTTGGGAAGTGAAATTGCTAACAAGCTAACGAACTCACTACCTTGAAACTCCGCATATCACAGCCTCACGACCTTACATCCTACATCTTGTTTGGCATTTGCCTTTGTGTGCAGTGGCTTGAAGTGAGGCGTAAAAAGGCGGCGACCTCATGGCGAAGTCGCCGCCAATCGTTTTTAACCTGATAATACGCACGGTGGCTAAACGCACAACGGCGTATGCGTTTGGCTATTTGCAGATAGCCGTTTTATTTTTTGTAGCTTTTATCTAAGAAAGCCACAAACATCCATACGTTCTTTTCTTGACCTGCGAGGAAACCATCCATCAAGCCCACCGTTGCATCGTCGTCGGCATCGGCAGCAAGCTTAGCGATGGCGCGCTCTTGCTTGATGAGGTTGCCCAGGTTGTCTAGCACTGTTTCAACACCTTCTTTTCCTTCGGGTTCGTTGCCGCTTTCTTTTATCGTTGCCACTTTCAGGTACTCGCTAAAGCGGTTTTCGGGAGTTGCGCCCAGTTGCAAAAGGCGTTCGGCAATCTCGTCAACTTTCTCGGCTGCATCGTTGTAAAGCTCTTCGTACTTGGCGTGCAAACCAAAGAAACGGTTGCCTTTTACGTTCCAATGCAAGCCGCGCAGGTTGGTGTAAAACACTTGGAAGTCGGCCAACAGTTGGGCCAATCCTTTAACAACGGGTTGAACTTTGTTCTCGTCTAGTCCTAAATACATCAATGTGTTCATTTCTAATTTCCTTTCTATATTTTAAATTGTGAGTGAAAATCCTTATTTCTTTCGTTTGCAAAGGTAGGCATATTGCATATCATGCCCAAACATTTCCTTCTATTTCGATATAGAATTAATCTATAATAACGTTGGAAGGTGCAGGCGTAAGTTTCTAAGTGATATGGGGTTGTGGGGGTTGTACGTTTCTAAGTATATAAGTTTGGCGAGGATATAAGTTTCTAAGTTTATGCGTTTGTGTGGCGTGTAAGTTTCTCAATTTACGAGTTTGTGCCAGCTCTAAGCTTGTAACGCTATGTCTTTAATCCTATTACAGCCACCTGTTGTAATGTTAAATAGCATGCTTCACCACCAATTTTCCGATTATTTTGCTTATCTTTGCCCCATAGTTATCGTGCGCCACTATCGTCCAACGCCTCTGCACCATTGTTGCAAAGGCCTATTAGGAGGGCTAAAAGGCGCGCCAGTTTTAGTATTAGAGACAGGATTAACAATGAAGAAAATTATTTTAGCAGCAGCGATATGCGTCTTTTTTGCTGCCTGTGGAGGAGACGACGGACTTACACCCACACCACAAAAGCCACCAACACAAGGAGAAACAACCGAGGTTAAAGCCGCGGACATCGTGAAATACTTCAATCTCGACAAGCAACTTAACGTGTACCAAGCCATAGAAAAGGCAAAAGCCGACCTCGGAAAGAAAACGATAGACGGCAAGGAAATTAACGTTACGGCTGTGAACGTGGTGAAACGCGACGACCAAAAGGGTACTTTCACGCTTAAAGTGACGGGCGTTGCAGGTAAAAAGCCTTTCGGATTGGACGTGGATTTCACCGGTTTTGCACAGAAACCTGCAGACCAAGACATGGCCATGCGTGCTGTGGCCAAATGGAAAGACGGCGTAGACTACCTGTCGGAGTTCGACTTCGATACGCTGTTCCGCCTGAACAAGACCGATAAGTTCACCGCGGAATATCTCTCAAAGCTGGTAGACCTTACGTCCTCTGCCGCAGATGGAAGTAACCATTACACCTTTACGCCCGACGATTGGGCCAAAACCACCATCAGCGATGTGCGTTATGTGCCCAGCAACAGCCATTCGGGGCATGTTATGTTTACCGTTACCTACAACGGAATAAAGGGTAAGACAGGCAACAATGGCTCTCCAAGCCTTGCCATTGATAAGAACGCGTATTACGCCAAGCAGTTTACCGTCGACACCCAGGCCGCAAGTAAGTTCTATATGCGTGGCGTTTACCGCCAGCTTGCTGCGTTCTATGGCTCCCTGATTAAGTACGACGAAACTAAGTTTGCCCCACTTCTGGCCAGTAAACAGAAGAACGACGGCGACAACTCCATCGCACTGACGATTAAACTCACGCCTAGGGATGGCTCAGAAACCGAATTGGCACAGTTTACCTTAACGCTGAAAGGCTTTAAACCGCTGGAGGACCTCAACAACGAGTGGAACATCGCCGGTAAAACAGAGGTAAACGAGTTCTTCGGCAAGCGGTTTAAGAACACCCCCGACGGCGATAAGACGGCACAAGTGAAAGCCATCGACACGAGAGTGTGGCTTAAACTGGTGCAGATGACAGTTAAGCGAGGGGGCAATTTTGTTAGCTTGTATCCCAACGAGGTGGCAAGCGAGAACGGAAACTATAAAGTAACCGCATGGTTCCCATCAAGTAGCGATGCCGAATACAAGGACATTTATCTTGAAGAACCCCGAATTGAGGTTACAGCTGCCGAGAAAAAGGGTAATTTCCTCTATATAAAGTATAGGCTGACATCGGTTAACGAGACGGCCGTTGCCGGCGTTGAGAAGAGGATTGAGGTGCATCTGATTATGCCCTAACACGCAAAAAAGCCCAAGCCACGCATGCTATGTGGCTCACTTAAACGCCCGTTGCGCTAGCCATTGCGCAACGGGCGTACTTGTATATGGGCTACACAGGCGTGCCAGATGCCATTCGTGGCCCATCGTTTTAAAACCCATTGGACTTTTAGGTTAAGTTTGTAAGATAGTTTTCGGCGGCCGATTTGGGTTACACCCAAAACAAAGAACGGCTTAATTGCATCGCTTTTCATGATTATTTACTAACTTTGTCGCGATATTTCAAAACACAAGTTCATCCACATCACACCTTATATATATGGAGAATGTTTGCAGAGCAAGAGGAGAGTTCGACGATATACGCCCCTATAACGACGACGAAGTGGCACTGGCCATGCGGCGAATAGCCCAAAGTCAGTGGCTACCGCAGTTGGCTAACTTCGTGTTTCCCGAACAAAACGTGCAAGAGGTGGCACGCATGCTGGAAGAAATAAGTACGGCACGCGAGTTTCAGCTCCGCGTGATGTATCATTTCAACCGAGAGGTGATGCGAAGAAGTACAACACAGTTTGTTTGCGAGGGGCTTGAACTGCTGCAACCTGCCGTGCCTTACCTCTTTGTAAGCAACCACCGCGACATCGTTTTAGATGCCTCGCTGCTGCAAAACGCATTGGTGGATGCAGGACACGATACCTGCGAAATAACCTTTGGAGCCAACCTCATGACCCACCCAACCGTGGTAGACATTGGCAAAAGCAACAAGATGTTTCGCGTGGAGCGCGGCGGAAACAAACGCCAGTTCTACGAAAGCGAGCTACACCTGTCGCGATACATCAGGCATGCCATCGTAGACAGGGGCTCGTCGGTATGGATTGCACAGCGAAACGGCCGCACAAAAGACGGACTGGACCGAACCGAACCCGCACTTGTAAAGATGTTCGCACTTTCTGGAACGGGCAACAAGCTCACTTCGTTGGCCCAACTGAACATCGTACCCGTGGCCGTGAGCTACGAATACGAGTCGTGCGACTTACTTAAAGCGCGCGAAATGGCGCAGTCCGCACACAAACCCTACGTAAAACAGCCAGGCGAAGACATCAACAGCATCATTACGGGCATCAGTCAGCCCAAGGGAAGGGTGCATTTCCGCGTAACAAAACCCATTGGCGCAGCCCTACTTGAACCCCTTGCGCACCTGCCCCTTAACGATGCCGTGCGCCAAGTGGCACAGATGATAGACCATGCCATTATAGATGCCTACCAACTGATGCCCACCAACATGGCCGCCTATGCCATGTTGCACCCCGAAGAACCGCAGAATGCCCAGTGGGATGAGGCGAAAGCGTGGCTAAGCCAGCGTTTGCAACAGCTAACCACCGACGAAGAACGCCGCCACCTGCTGCACATCTATGCCAATCCTGTTGCGGCCAAACAACAAATAAAGCAAAGCTGACATGATTGCACAATGGCTTATAAGTCTGTACGACTGGTTTGCGCAACATCGTCTGCTGCGCCTTGCCCTGCCCATTGCTATGGCTTTGGGCGCGTTGGTGGGTGCATCGCAACTGCGTTTCAAAGAAGACATCACCGACTTTCTGCCCAACGACCACAACTATCGTCGCTCGATGGAGATTTACAGGCAGACAAACGCTGCCGATCGCATCTTTATCGTGGCCTCGCCCACCGATACCACGCAGCTTAACACGCCCCTTTTGGTGCGCGCCATGCAGTTATTTCAACGCGAAGGAAAGGCCCGCGGATGGCAACTGACGACACAGGCCGACTTCGAGAGCGTGATGCGCATTCCCGATTTCGCCTATCAAAACGCGCCTTTGCTGCTGGGCGATGCCGATTTTGCCCGCATACGCCGCATAACCAGCACCGACAGCATGGCCGCCGCACTGCAACGCAATCGCGAAATGTTGCTTTTCCCCACGGGCGGAATGGTAACACAAAACATCGAGCGCGACCCCTTGGGCCTTTTTACGCCCTTACTAAGCCGACTGCAAGCTAGCGGCAACGCCCTGCACTACGAACTACACGACGGCTATATCTTTACACCCGATGACCGCCACGCCGTGGCTATGCTTACATCGCCCTACGGAGCAAGCGAAACAAACGGCAATGCGCTGCTCGTTAACCAAATAGACAGCGTGGCACGAAGTGTAGAAACGCGCGTGCCTGGCGTGAAATTCGCCGCTACTGGCGCGCCCGTGATAGCCGTAGACAACGCCTCGCAGATAAAGAAAGATAGCATTTGGGCCATATCTATTGCCGCAACGCTCATCGTTGCGTTGTTGGTGTGGGCCTTGCGGCGCGTTCGTCACCTGTTTCTCATCGTCGTTTCGTTGGGCTTTGGTTGGCTTATGGCTATGGGCGGAATGGCTTTGGTAAGCCGCGAAGTGTCTATCATTGTGTTGGGAATAGCCTCGGTAATCATCGGTATCGCCGTAAACTATCCCTTACACTTCGTTACGCATCTGGCTCATTGCGCCTCGCCGCGGCAGGCACTCGAAGAGATAGCCTCGCCCCTTGTGGTGGGCAACGTCACAACTGTTGGCGCTTTTGCCGCCTTAATACCCCTCGATGCCACCGCATTGAGCCATTTGGGCATCTTCGCAGCCCTGATGTTGGTTAGCACCATCTTGTTTGTAGTGGTGTTCTTACCCCATTTTGTGGGCAAAAAAGCCACTTCTGTTAAGGGCACAACCGCCAACGAACAAGGCGAAACGCCCGATGCCGCACCCGTATCGGCCACATCTGGGCCTGTTGCCACTGCCCCTTCGCCCCATCATCGCAGGCGAACGACCATCGTTAGTGCGGCTTTGGTGGTGGTGACGCTTGTGTTGGGCTATTTCAGTTTAGGCACACAGTTCGACACCAACTTACGAAACATCAACTACTTAACGCCACAGCAGCAAACGCTTTTGATGCAATTGGCGCAGATGCGCGGCGAAGAACATGGCACAACGCAAGTGTATTTCGTGGCCGAAGGAAAGCATGTAGAGCAGGCTTTGCAGGCTGCCGAACAGCCACAATACCCGCTTTTGGTGGCTAGTAAGGCCGAACAAGAACGCCGTTTGGCGCAATGGCGCAGTATATTGAAGGAACGTGCGCCGCAATTAGACAGCTTGGGGCTTTTATCTGCCAAGGCAGGCTTTGCTGCCGATGCCTTCGCGCCATTCCAAAAGATGCTCGCCACACGCTTTACGCCCCAACCGCCTAGCCATTTCGCACCCTTTTTGCAAGCCTCTTTGGGCAATCGCATTATCGGAAACGCGGTGGTTAACATCGTTAATGTGCCTTCGGCGCAGGCCGATAGCGTGGCGGCGGCCTTTACATCCACGCCTAATGCCGAGCGTTGGGCGTTCACCTTGCCCAGTCTTAACGCCACGATAGCCAACTCGCTGTCGCAGCATTTCAATTATATCGGTTGGGTTTGCGGTACCATTGTTTTCGCTTTCCTTTGGCTTTCGTTCCGCAAGTTTAAGCTTGCACTCATCGCCTTCATGCCTATGGTGGTGTCGTGGCTGTGGATTTTGGGTGCGATGCACCTTTTAGATATGCGTTTCAACCTAGTAAACATCATCTTGGCCACCTTTATTTTCGGTCAGGGCGACGATTATAGCATCTTTGTTACCGAAGGATTGATATACGAACGGCGCCACGGCCGCCCCATGTTGGCGGCCTATCGCAAGGGCATCTTGCTCTCTGCGGCCATTATGTTCATTGGTATGGGGTCGTTGGTTGTGGCTCGTCACCCCGCTTTGCATTCGCTAGGAGCAATAACCATCGTGGGCATGGGCGCGGTTGTGGCCCTCACCTATGTTGTTCCGCCATTGCTGTTTAAATGGTGGGTGAAGTAGGTTCGGCCTTATTCAAAGGCTAAGCAGCATCTTCTCTTGTCAACTTTTTGGCGTGTTTTTTAACATTATGAGTGCCATTTTTGTTCGCAATCGTCCGCCTTGCCGCAAAAAATCGATTCTCGCGGAGGTTTGTTTGGCAACAAAATGGGGTGGCGTGTGAATGCTTACAAAATGAATATTTATTTCAACAAAGCATCATTTACACAACTTTGGGGGCTATTTGCCGCTAAATGTGGTGCGTTTTGGTGCTAAATGACCTGCGTTTTGCCGCTAAATGCAACGCGTTTTGGTGCTAAATGCAGTGCGTTTTGGTGCAAAACGCAAGGTAAAATGGTGCTAAATGCAGTGCTTTTTGATGCTAAACGCGAGACAAGAAGCATAAATATTCACAGTAATTGTATAAATAAAACCTCCTAGAACCATGAAAAACAGGACTAAAAAGGGTAAAATAGTGGTTAAAAAGTGAGGTTTTAGGGTCTAAAAGGGGGTAATTGGGAACAAAATAAATGCGAGTTGGCGGCCAAATAGAAAGGTAAAATGGTGCAAAATGCAGGTTGTGTTCTTAAAAATGGACTAAAACAGAAACCCGTAAGGCAGAAATCTGCGGCCAATTGCTTGCTTTTTAGCCCTATTTTTCGCTAGAATGGTTGGTGAAAATAATGCGTTTTGTAAAATCTATCGCAAGAGTTTAAGGTTCTGAGTTGATGAGTTTGTAAGTTAGTAAGTTTATGAGTGGGTAAGTTTGTGGGGTGGTAAGTTTGTGAGATGGTAGGTATATCAGTGGGTAAGAGTTTGAGTTTGTGATTTAGTAAGTTTATAAGTGGGTAAGTTTAAGGGTTGGTAAGTTTGTGAGATGGTAAGTATATTAGTGGGTAAGTGTTTGAGTTTGTGAGTTAGTAAGTTTATAAGTGGGTAGGCTTGTGGATTGGTAAGTTTGTGAAATGCTAAGTATATGGGTTGGTAAGTTTATGGATTTGTGTTACTTTTCGATTAATAACCGTGTTTTGCCACTGATAAATAGGACAATATTTCAAATTATGTCGTAACTTTGTCTATTACTTCGTACAGGAGCGGAGTGTTTATCTTGGTTTGTTGTTCGTAACACGAAGATAATAAGTATCACGCTATTGATGGAGGCCTTAAAGGTAAAGACCACTTCAACTCGCGAACTGAATAACTCACAAACTAAAAACATTATTGAGCTTTGCGTAAATTAAAAACCATAGAAATGCACCGCTTGACGGTGGACGAATTTAAGGCAGCCAGCAAGTTACCGCTAGTGGTGGTGTTAGATAACGTGCGTTCGTTGCACAATGTAGGGTCGGTGTTGCGTTCGTGCGATGCCTTTCGTGTTGAGGCCGTCTATCTTTGTGGCATCACGGCAACACCGCCAAGTGCCGAAATTCATAAGACGGCGTTGGGCGCGGAGGATAGCGTGACGTGGAAATACTTCGCAGAAACCACCGATGCCGTTGACGAATTGCACGCCCATGCAACCAAAGTGCTTGCCGTGGAGCAAGTGGCAGGCTCTACCATGCTGCAAAATCTGCAAACCAACGAGGGCCAACGTTATGCCGTTGTGCTGGGAAACGAGGTGAAAGGCGTGCAACAAGCAGTGGTAGACCGCTGCGACGGCTGTCTGGAAATTCCCCAGTTTGGTACCAAACACTCGCTCAACGTGTCGGTTGCGGCTGGAATTGTGGTGTGGGAGTTTGCTAAGAAGATTGGCAATAAGTGAGTTGGCAGGTAGGCAAACTTACGAGTTGACGAGCGTTTGGCTGCTAAGTAGGCGGCAATGGCATTTCCGTGGCTTGCTCATGTAGGGCTGTTTAGTTCGTTTTTGTGTCGTATTTCTTAACAAAAATATTACTTGTTAGCCCATTAACGCTGTTTCTTGTCAACATCATCTTCTCTACTCATCAACTAAATTTAGTCTGCTTGTTAACTCGTAAACTGGTTAATTTGTCAACTGAACAACTGGTAAATTGTTCCATTTATCCACTCTTCTACTTGCCTATTCGCCAACTTCTTATCCTGTTAACCCGACAATAAGACTTTTCTTACAAACCGAACACTAGTTGTTACAATCCGAATAATCTACAACACGCTTTTTATCCAATGTAGATTTTTAACATAAGGAGCGACAGAAAAAGCACTTCTTTTCTTTTTTGGTTACACAAAATGTCGTAACTTTGCAAACGATAAAAGTATTTATTAAACATATCAATCATGAAAAAAACAACATTTGACAAGGCCCTACTGGGCTTTCTTGGCCTAGTGGCCATCCTTTTTATGGGAGTTACTTTATCCTCATGTTCAAACGACGACGACGATGTGCCAGTCGACAAAAAGAAAGAAAAGGTTAGCGCCATCGTAGGAACTTGGCAACAAGACGTGAAAGAGAAAGTTGGCGAAGAGAATGGTGAGGTAACACCTGAGAAACCCGTTCCCGTTTTCGAAGTCTACAAAGAAGATGGTACTTACTTAAAGACCAACGACCTCAACAATAAAGAGGCAAAAGTGGAGGAAGGAAAGTTTACCGTTAAGAACGACTCACTGTTTGTTGAGGTAAAAGGAACAGACGCTGTGCGCAAAGACGCCTTCAAGTTCACTATTAAAGAAAATAAACTGTCTAAACAGCAGAACAACGAGGAGATAGCAACTTACACCAGGTTTAAAGTGACCCCCTGACCAGGGTAAATACAAGAAAAGCATGATACGCCGACTGATGCCGGCGGACATTTGCAGTGCAGACATCGCGAGATGTCTGCCTGTTTGCCATGATAAGCATTGAACATCTGTAACCAATGGCATCATCAAGCGTTGATGGGGCTGCATAAAAGCGGGCCTAACCCCCACGCAGTAGCCGCCAAAAACACCTTTGAATATGAAGAACAAGGCTGCATAAGGCAGGGACAACCTTACGCAAGAGCAACCCCAAAACACCTTTGAATATGAAGAACAGGGCTGCATAAAGCAGGGACAACCTTACGCAAGGGCAACCCAAAAATACCTTTAAAAATGAAGAACAGGGCTGCACAATGCAGGGGCAATCCTACGCAAGGGCAGCTAAAAAACACTTTTGAGTATGAAGAGCAGGGCTGCATAAAGCAGGGACAACCCTACGTAAGGGCAGCTAAAAGACACTTTCAAAGATTAAAATCAGCCACTTATCATAGCCTCTTTGCCGCAAACCATACCACTTTTATTCGTGTTTCTCGAATTTCTGCACTAACTTTGCACATTATATATATAATTGTAAACAACAAGACATGTCATTAAAATGTGGTATAGTAGGGCTGCCCAACGTGGGCAAGTCCACCCTCTTCAATTGCCTTTCAAGCGCTAAGGCGCAGGCAGCTAACTTCCCTTTCTGCACCATCGAGCCCAATGTGGGCGTTATTACCGTACCCGACGAACGCCTAACACGCCTCGCCGAGATTGTACATCCTGGCCGAATTGTGCCTGCAACGTGCGAAATAGTAGACATCGCAGGCCTTGTTAAGGGCGCATCCAAAGGCGAAGGACTGGGGAATAAGTTCTTGGGAAACATCCGAGAGACCGATGCCGTGATACATGTACTGCGTTGTTTCGACGACGAAAACATCACACACGTAGACGGAACCATCGATCCCATACGCGATAAAGAAATAATCGACACCGAATTGCAGCTGAAAGACCTCGAAACCATCGAGGCTCGACTGGCCAAAGACCAAAAGGCTGCGGCCGCAGGAAACAAGGATGCCAAGCTGAACGTTACCGTACTGACGGCCTACAAGGAGGTGTTGGAGAAGGGAATGAATGCCCGAAACGTGACATTCGAAAGCAAAGAGGAGCAACAAACCGCACACGACCTCTTCCTACTTACCGCAAAACCCGTGCTGTACGTCTGCAATGTAGACGAGGCCGCGGCCAAAACAGGCAACGATTACAGTCGAAAGGTGGAAGAAGTGGCTAAGGCCGAGGGTGCCGAAGTGCTGGTTATTGCAGGCAAAACCGAAGAAGACATCGCCTCGCTAGAAAGCTATGAGGACAAGCAAATGTTCCTCGACGAGCTGGGTTTGGAAGAAAGTGGCGTTAACCGACTTATCAAAAAGGCCTACGCCTTGCTCAATTTGCAAACCTTTATCACGGCCGGCGAGATGGAGGTAAAGGCTTGGACCTACCACCGAGGTTGGAAAGCGCCCCAATGTGCAGGCGTTATTCACACCGATTTCGAGAAAGGATTTATCCGCGCAGAGGTTATTAAGTACGACGATTACATCGAATATGGGTCGGAATCGGCCGTGCGCGAAGCCGGAAAGCTAGGCATCGAGGGTAAAGACTATGTGGTGCAAGATGGCGACATCATGCATTTTAGGTTCAACGTATAGTTATCTTGCTGGGCGAAATGGGCTGCAATCATACCAGATGTGCGCCTATCTCTCGCCCCGCATCATCGTATATGGCCCGCAAAAATCCGTTTCGCAGTACGCCGGACGGTGCTTTGTGGGTGGCGATATGGCGCGAACCCATTTGCACCAACTAGGAAATGTTCGCCCCCAAAACCAGCAGACAACCGCTAAAATGGCACAGAACGCGTTGTGCAAACCCCCATTGCGCACGCCTAAAATCTAAATAAAGACAAATGTTATCACACCTTAACTACATCCTTTGGAACCCCGATGTTGAGGCTTTTCACCTCTTTGGGTTCTCCGTTCGCTGGTACTCCTTGTGCTGGCTCATTGGTCTTGTGTTGGCCTACTTCATCGTGCAGCGCCTTTACAAGCAGCAAAAGATAAAAGACGAGCTCTTCGATCCGCTCTTCCTTTATTGCTTTTTCGGCATACTTTTGGGCGCGCGACTAGGTCATTGCTTGTTCTACCAGCCCGAATACTACCTAACCAGCTGGCAACACTTCATCGAAATGATTGTGCCCATCCACTTTTTGCCCGCTGGAGGATGGAAATTCGTGGGCTACGAAGGGCTGGCATCGCACGGCGGAACCATCGGACTCATCGTTGCCCTTTACCTTTACTACCGCCGAACGCGGCTAAACCTGTGGCAAGTGCTCGATAATATCGCCATTGCCACCCCCATAACGGCCTGCTTTATCCGCTTAGGCAACCTCATGAACTCGGAAATCATCGGCAAAGTAACCGATGTGCCTTGGGCGTTTATCTTCGAAAGGGTGGATAAGATGCCGCGCCATCCGGGGCAGTTGTACGAGGCCATCGCCTATTTCGTGTTCTTCTTCGTGGGTCTTTGGCTCTATCGCAAGCATCCACAGCGTGTGGGTACGGGTTTCTTCTTCGGACTTTGCCTCACGCTCATCTTCACATTCCGATTCTTTATCGAATATACCAAGGATATACAAGTAGACTTTGAAAGCGGTATGCCCCTCAATATGGGTCAGATTCTCTCGCTGCCCTTCATCGCCATCGGCATCTATTGCATGCGCAGAAAAGGCAAGGGGCAAGTCTCGAAATAATGAAACCACAGGGCAGAACATGCCCAAACTACGGCAATGGCCAAGGAAAAGACCTGCCGTGGCTCACTCCATAAACCTCAAAAACAACAATGAAACAAACGCTTATCTTAGCTTTTCTTGCCCTCGCATCGGTTGCGCAGGCGCAAATCAGACAGGAACGAAACCTCGACAAGTGGCAATTCTCGCGCGACGGAAAGGATTGGCAGCAGGTTGATGTGCCGCACGATTGGGCCATAACGGGGCCTTTCGACCGGAAATGGGACATTCAACACCTAGCCATCGAGCAAGACGGACAAACCGAAGCCATAGACCATACGGGGCGTTCGGGTGCTTTGCCGTGGATTGGTAAGGGAGAGTATCGTACCACTTTCAGGCTACCCGCCGGCACAAAGCATACCACGCTCTATTTCGATGGGGCCATGAGCGAACCCGTTGTCTATGTCAACGGCCGCGAGGCTGGTCGTTGGATGTATGGCTACAACGCGTTCCGTCTAGACATTACGCCCTATGTAAAAGCTGGTGAGAACGAAGTTCGCGTGCTGCTGAACAACCAAGAGGAAAGCAGCCGTTGGTATCCGGGCGCAGGTCTTTATCGTCCTGTAACGCTCATCACGGCAGGCGATGCCCGTATAGACCCCTGGGCAACCATCTTTAAAACTGTAAATCTTGCAGGAAGTAAGGCACAGGTGTATGTAGAAACGCAGGCAACAACGCCCAAAGGCAAGGCTGGTGCGCGCCTTGCAGTGAGATTGCTCGATGCAAACGGCCGTGCTGTGGCGCAGAAAAACCTCACGGCCAACGCCCAAGGCACGGCTGCGGTACAGCTGAATATAGCCAATGCCAATGCGTGGAGCCCCGAACAACCCTATCTCTACACGCTCGAAGTAAGCCTATATCAAGGCAACAAACTGGCCGACCGCCTGCGCCAACGCGTGGGAATACGCACTGTGGCCGTTAGTAAAGAGCATGGTTTCCAGCTAAACGGCCAGTCGCGCAAGTTTAAGGGCGTGTGTTTGCACCACGATTTAGGCCCTTTGGGTGCAGCCGTTAACAAGGCAGCCATCATTCGTCAGATACGTTTGATGAAGGATATGGGCGTGGATGCCATTCGTACCTCCCACAACATGCCGTCGCAAATGCAAATGCAAGTGTGCGACTCGATGGGTATGATGGTCATGGCCGAGAGTTTCGACGCATGGAAAGAACCCAAAGTGAAAAACGGCTACAACCTGTTTTACGACCAATGGTGGCGCAAAGACCTCGAAAACCTGATACGCGGACATCGCAACCACCCCTCTATCGTGATGTGGAGCATTGGTAACGAAATTCCCGAACAATGGAACAAGGAGGGCGCACAAAGGGCGAAAGACATGACCGACTATTGTCATCAGCTAGACAATACGCGCCCCGTAACCTGCGGCGGCGACAATCCTAAGGCCAATACCGAGTGTGGATTTTACGCCGCACTAGACGTTCCGGGCTTTAATTATCGCGTAAACCTTTACGATGAACTTATCTCCAAGCAGCCTCAGGGCTTTATCCTCGGCTCCGAAACCACCTCAACGGTGAGCAGTCGTGGGGTATATAAGTTCCCCGTCGACGAGAAAAAGATGGCTACTTATAAGGATGGTCAATGCTCTTCGTACGATGTGGAATGCTGCGGGTGGAGTAATTTGCCCGACGATGACATGATAGCGCAAGACGATCGCAGCTTTACCATCGGCCAATTTATATGGACGGGCATCGACTATTTGGGCGAACCCACTCCTTATTACTCGTATTGGCCCTCGCGAAGTAGCTATTTTGGCGCGGTTGATTTGGCCGGATTGCCCAAGGATAGGTTCTATTTGTACCGCTCAGTATGGAACGAAAAGCAACCAACCTTGCACCTTTTGCCCCATTGGACGTGGCCAGGACGTGAAGGACAGCAAACACCCGTGTACTGCTATACCAGCTATCCTGAGGCCGAACTCTTTGTTAACGGACAGAGCCAAGGGCGCATCAAGAAAGACAAGGCATCGCGACTAGACCGCTACCGCCTACGTTGGAACAACGTGGTGTACCAACCTGGCGAACTGAAAGTTGTTGTTTACGATGCCAACGGCAAGCCCGTGGCCCAACAAGTGGTGCGCACGGCTGGCCAACCGCATCATTTGGTGGTGCAGGCAGATAAGTCTTCGCTTGCCGCCGATGGGCAAGACCTGCTTTATCTCACGGTGTCGATGGTGGATAAGGACGGCAATCTGTGTCCCGATGCCGACGACGAACTAACGTTCGACGTTAGCGGAGCAGCCACGTTCAAGGCTGTTTGCAACGGCGATGCCACTTCGCTCGAAATGTTCCACTTGCCCCACATGCGCCTTTTCCATGGCCAGTTGGTTGTTACGGTACAAAGCAATAAGGCTAAGGGCAAGGTAAAGATGGATGTAAAGGCACCTGCCCGCAACATCTCTACCATCTGGCAGAACTAAGAGGGCAGGGTATAGCCCAGTTTACAAACGGCTACACACATCGGTTAGTGTTATTGGGCGTGTATGGGTGCTTATTGGTTTTCCTAGCGTTCCTAGGTTTATTTAAGCCCCATTGTTCCACAGCTTTTAGATAGGCTAACCATCTAACAAACAAAACGGCAAGCGCTTGGTGAACATCCACCAGTCGCTTGCCGTTGTTGTTTATCCCCAATCGGTTCGTTAGAAAAATCCGCTTTCATTTTGCCAAAGGAAACACAGAGCGCGTGCAAAGAGTTAACTTGCCAGCCGTATTTCAAACATCAGCGGAAGATATTCCTAACACTTTGCTTTTGAAATCCGTAACGACTGGTTTCGATTTATGCCTTATTCAGGCCGCTAAACCCTGCTTGCCAACCACGTTCCGCAATGAAGAGCCACGAAACCAAGGACAACACTTGCACCCAAATAGCCTGCTGCCATAAGGGTTTGGTTGGTATGCGTCATCCCCGAAGTTTCGTTTACCAGCGAACTAAGCGTTGTCAGTCCGCCGCAAAAGCCCACACAAACCAGCAGTCTAAATCCTTCGCCACCGCCAAACGGCCGTTGCAGCAGCGTTCCCACAAAGCCGATGACAAGGCATCCCAATATGTTGGCCGCCAAAGTGCCGAGGGGTAGTCCGCCGTTTTGTGTTGCTAGCCACAGCCACGACAGTGCGTAACGAAGTGCGCTACCCACTGCGCCGCCCACGGCCACCAATATGATGTTGCGTATCATAAGCGTTATTGTTTAATGTTTTCTGAGTTTCTCTGTTGTTTATTTTGTTTCTTTATCATCCTGAAAGCCTTTCCTGGCGATACACTTGTGCCTAACAAGCCCGATGCCTTATGCGATAAGCCCATCAATTCTGTGGTTAGTCAGCCCACCAACATCGCTCTTTTTTATGTTCAACGCCTCCTTCTTTGTCTCCTTATTATATATATGGTGCATTTATTCGCAAGGCATCAAGTTGCAAGCCTTTGCACCGTTAGCAATGTTTGTTGCCGCGTATGGCTCTGTCCACGCACTAATCTCTACCGGAATTGCATAAGCATTCCCTGTATAACACATTCATTAGCCAGTTTTCCAACTCATTATGCCATCACAACGTTAAGCATTTATTGTTTTCAAAGCCCACATTTGGCATTGAAAACTTGGTGAAAAACGGGAATGCAAACCTCTTGAAACTCTCTTAAATTCTTCTTTTACGGACAGGTAAGGGTGCGAAACCAGTTTTTGATTTGCCACTAAAACAGCAAGTCATATCACTCCCCTCTCCCCTTGGAGAGGGGTTGGGGGTGAGGCCTTTAAAAAAAGAGTGCCACAAAGCATGGCACTCTTTTTTCACTTAATTCGAAAACGAGCTGATGAGTAGGCTTTGGTTTAGCCCCTCATACTATTGTTGCGACTTGAATGCCGCATATATCTTATCAGCGATGCTTTGCATTTGCTCAGCAGTAAGTTTCAGTTTCTCTCGTTTAAAGTCGGCATCGGCCTCCGATTTCAGGGGTAGCAGATGAATATGTGCATGAGGAACCTCCAAGCCCAACACCACCTGCGCTACTTTAATGCAGGGGCAGGCCGTTTTCACAGCGCGTGCAACGCGTTTGGCAAACAGCTGGAAACCGGCCAATTCGTCGTCGTCCATATCGAAGATGTAGTCCACTTCTCTGCGTGGAATAACCAAAGTATGGCCTTCCATCAGCGGGTTGATGTCGAGGAATGCGTAGAACTGTTCGTTTTCCGCGCACTTATAGCTAGGAATTTTGCCTGCTGCGATTTTGCTGAATATATCCATAATGTTAGTTGCGTTTAGGTTATGGGCATTTGTGCGGCTGCCAGATGCAGCAGCCTTAAATCGTAATCTTGTCTATTCTCAATTTGATGGTGCCGCGCGGGATGGTAATTTCCACCTCGTCGCCCTCTTTTTTGTTGAGCAAACCCTGTGCGATGGGCGTTGTGATAGCTATTTTGCCCTCTTTCAGGTTCGCTTCGCTTTCGCTCACAATGGTGTACGTCATCTTTGCTTTCGTTGTGAGATTAGTCATCTGCACCTTCGAAAGAATCTGCACGGCATCACTGCTAAGTCTAGATGTATCAACGATTTTCGCCTCGTTGATGGCCACCTTGAGCTTGTTTATCTTGTCTTCAAGGTGAGCCTGAGCCTCCTTAGCCGCGTCGTACTCCGAATTTTCACTCAAGTCGCCCTTATCTCTGGCCTCGGCAATGGCAGCCGATGCCTTGGGGCGTTCAATGGATTCGAGCCGTCTAAGCTCTGCCACGAGTTTCTCGTAGCCTTCTTGTGACATGTAAGCCATATTCTTTTTAACCTTAAATTATGTTGGTGTTAGTTTTTCCGATGACAAATAACTACAAATTCCGACAGCCTCAAGTTGTCGGAATCATTGATGTTCGTGTTCAACACACCTTCCTGCCAAGCAACGTTTTAGGTTCGCTTTACGTTGCATTTATGGCTTAAAGAAAAAAGTCTCATTATTTCTTTGTGTGGATATGGATGCTGCAAAGTTAGGCAATTTTATGCAAAGGGACAAGCCTTGTGTGTAAAAAATGTTTAAATGCGGTGTGTTTTATGTTACGTTTTACCGTTGGCAAGCTGTTTGTTTGCATAGAAAGCTGCATGTCTTCCGCTCTCGTTTGGGTGCTGTCTAAGAGGCTGGTTAGATGGAAAGTTTGTGGCCTTAGCGTTCTAATGCGGATG
>ERZ772986.112-NODE-112-length-48111-cov-6.586503_pt1 | contig 48111 bp, 46 predicted proteins | sample MGYA00511898_ERZ772986 | MGnify/ENA primary metagenome ERZ772986 (study PRJEB29015, sample SAMEA2737934) | human oral metagenome | biome: human oral; feature: human-associated habitat; material: dental | place: China | collected 2148 ... | reverse complement strand
AAGCCATGACGATGACTGACCCGATCGCAGACATGCTCACGCGTCTGCGCAACGCGAATCAGGCACATCACGATTCGACCACTATGCCCCATTCCAAGATCAAGGCAGGAATTGCCGGGATCCTGAAGTCTGAGGGCTACATCACCGACTTCAAGATCTCCGAGCCTGCTGAAGGTGAGGTTGGCAAGAAACTGACCATCACCTTGAAGTACGGCGAGGATCGCACCCGCTCGATTGCCGGCCTGCGCCGGATCTCGAAGCCGGGTCTGCGGGTCTACGCGAAGTCGAACAACCTGCCCAAGGTTCTGGGCGGCATGGGGATTGCGATCATCTCCACCTCCCAGGGCCTAATGACCGACCGGCAGGCATACCAGAAGTCCGTGGGCGGCGAAGTGCTCGCCTACGTCTGGTGAGCGGACGGAACTGAGAAGGAGGAACACACATGTCACGAATTGGCAGGCTCCCGATCACCGTCCCGTCCGGTGTCGATGTGAGCATTGACGGCCGCGATGTGAAGGTCAAGGGCCCAAAGGGTACCCTTGAGCGGACCATCTCCGAGCCGATCACTATTTCCAAGAACGATGAGGGCCAGTTGGTCGTTGAGCGTCCGGACGATGAGCGTGTCTCGCGTTCGCTACACGGCCTGACTCGTGCCCTGGTCAACAACATGGTCGTCGGCGTCACCGACGGCTACACCAAGACCCTTGAGATCGTCGGCGTCGGATACCGTGTCGTGTCTAAGGGCCCGGGCCAGGTCGAGTTCAACCTCGGTTTCTCGCACCCGGTGATCGTTGACGCCCCTGAAGGCATCACCTTCGAGGTCGAGACCCCGACCCGGATGCACGTCCGCGGCATCGACAAGCAGGTCGTGGGTGAGGTCGCTGCGAACATCCGCAAGATCCGCAAGCCCGAGCCCTACAAGGGCAAGGGCGTGCGTTACCAGGGTGAGTACGTGCGGCGCAAGGCTGGAAAGGCTGGTAAGTGATCATGGCCATGGGACTTCGTGTCAACAAGCACACCGCTGCGAGGCGGGCCGCGCGCGGACGTCGCGCAGCTCGTGGTCGAAAGCGCGTTTTTGGCTACCCGGAGCGTCCGCGCCTGGTGGTCACCAAGACTGCCAAGCACACCTTGGTCCAAGTCATCGACGACGTCGCCGGCAAGACTCTTGCTTCGGCGTCGACGATGGAGGCTGATCTGCGGGCGCTGGCGGGTGACAAGACTGCCAAGGCCGTCAGGGTCGGCGAACTAATCGCCAAGCGCGCTCAGGATGCTGGCGTGACTCAGGTGGTCTTTGACCGTGCCGGTCACCAATACCACGGTCGGATCGCTGCGCTGGCGGATGCCGCCCGCGAAGCCGGTCTGGGCCTGTAATCCACGACGAAAGGTAAGAAGCGATGACTGAATCCCCCCGCGGCAATGGCCGCCAGGGCGAGCGTCGCGGCCGTGATGATCGTCGTGGCCGTGACCGCAACAATGAAGATAAGAAGAATGAGTACCTTGAGCGGGTTGTGACCATCAACCGCGTTGCCAAGGTCGTCAAGGGCGGCCGCCGGTTCTCCTTCACCGCACTCGTGGTGGTGGGCGATGGCAAGGGCACGGTCGGCGTCGGCTATGGCAAGGCCAAGGAGGTTCCCACCGCGATTTCCAAGGGTGTCGAGGAGGCGAAGAAGCACTTCTTCAAGGTGCCGTTGATCAATGGCACCATCCCGCACCCGGTTCAGGGTGAGCGTGCCGCAGGCATCGTCATGCTGCGTCCGGCCTCCGCAGGTACTGGTGTGATCGCTGGTGGATCGACCCGTGCAGTGCTGGAGTGCGCTGGTGTCTCTGACGTGCTGGCGAAGTCGCTGGGCTCGGCGAATGCCATCAATGTGGTCCATGCGACCGTGGCTGCTCTTGAGTCGCTTGAGGAGCCGGAGGCGATTGCCGCTCGTCGTGGCAAGCCGGTGGCCGACGTGGTTCCGGCTGCCATTCTGAAGGCTCGTAAGGAGGCCGACAATGGCTGAGCTGAAGGTGACCCAGGTCAAGTCCGGGATCGGTGAGAAACCGTCCGCCCGGGCAACGCTGAGAGCATTGGGTCTCAAGCGCATTGGTGATCAGGTGTCCCATGCCGATCGTCCCGAGATCCGGGGCATGGTGCGTGCGGTCCGTCACCTGGTTGTTCTCGAAGAGGTGAAGTGAGCATGGCAGCACTGAAGATTCATGATCTCCAGCCGGCTCCCGGCGCTAACCGTCCACGTAAACGCGTCGGGCGTGGTGAGGGCGGCAAGGGTGGCAAGACCGCCGGTCGCGGCACCAAGGGCACGGGCGCGCGCTCTCAGGTCCCCGAGAGTTTTGAGGGAGGCCAGATGCCGGTGCACATGCGTGTGCCGAAGCTCCGTGGTTTCCAGAACCCGTTCCGGGTCAGCTACCAAGTGGTCAACCTGGCCAAGCTGTCAGAGGCCTTCCCGGCCGGTGGCAAGATCACCGTTGCCGATTTGGTGGCCAAAGGCTTGGTGCGTAAGGGCAAACTGGTAAAGGTGCTCGGTGCAGGTGAGGTGAGCGTGAAATTCAACATCACTGCCGACGCCTTCTCGGGCTCTGCCAGGGAAAAGATCGAGGCCGCTGGCGGTTCGGTCTCACAGAACTGAGCATCCCGGTCGGATAACTGATCAGCGGTGGGTGGTCCCGTCATGGGCCCGCCCATCGCTTCATGTAGCGAACGGTTCGTCATGGCGGACCCGGACATCGGTTCCGTGGCAGGATGGGGCAGTGGGTTCGAATAAACTCTTGGGTGCCGACGAGGTCGAGGTCCGCCGCATGCGCACCCATCCGAAAATCCTGCTGTTCCCCGTGTTTGGTGGGGTGCTGCTGATCGGCATCGGCGCGGTCGCAAGCACTCGGCTACCTGACAACTGGCCCGGCTGGGTTCTTACCGTGGTGTGGGCCGTTGTCGTGGCTGGCTTGGTGCCGCTGACGGTGTTTCCCTGGCTGCGGTGGATCACCACCAGCTACACCCTCACCAATCGACGGATCATCACCCGCAAAGGCATCCTCACCCGAACCGGTCACGACCTGCCGCTCACCCGGATCTCTGACGTCACCCACGAGAAGTCGCTTATCGACCGGCTGTTTGGTTGCGGCACGCTGACCCTGCAGACCAGCGCCGATGATCCCCTTGAACTGGAGGACGTGCCGAAGGTGGAACAGGTTCAGGTGGAACTGACCGATCTGTTGTTTGGCGGGAATCGCGTCGAACAAACCGGTACCGATTTCGGCTAGTGGCTGTGGGAGCTGCTGGGCTTTGTTAAGGTCGAAATAAGGACCCAGCAGGTGGAGCCCACGTCGTTGGTGTGAACCCGCATCCGCATCGCTGCGGTTCGGGTGACTTGGACTCCACGGAGCGCCGATGCTCGGTGCCGGGTCAGGGATCCACGCAGGAGACGGCGATGACTTCAGCTCCGACTCTTCGACCACCCCGTTGCGGCCCTGTGCCTGCACCCTCTCGCGAGATGGGGTTGTGGGTATGGAAGGTAGCCATGGCCCTCACCGGTGGTGTCTGGGCCTTGTTTGTTCTCATTCATCTGTTCGGTAATCTCAAGGTCTACCTGGGTGCACATGCCTATGACGGCTACGCCCACTGGCTGCGCGAAGTGGGTTATCCACTGGTGCCGCATCAGTCGGTGTTGTGGGCACTGCGGGTGGTATTGCTGGTGTGCCTGGTAGTGCACATCACTGCGGCCTTAGTGTTACGGTCGAAGTCGCGTCGGGCGCGCGGGGCGGTGAAGGCGGCCGCAGCGCCCACGGTTTCGCGGTGGATGACCGTCACTGGCATCCTCATCGCGGTCTTCATCGTGGTGCACGTGCTTGATCTCACCGTTGGCGCCGGTGTCGCATCCGATCACTTCACGCAGGGTAGTGCCTACGCGAATCTGGTTGCCTCCCTGTCGCGGCCATGGATGGGGATCTTCTACACCCTCATCATGGTGCTGGTCGCGGCCCACCTGTGGCACGGAGTGGTGTTGGCATTCAACGATCTCGGCACGACTTCGAAGCGGTGGCGGGCGGTGGCTAAGGTGATTGCTGGATGCGTTGCTGTAGCCATCGTCTTGGGTAATGCCGTCATTCCGGTAGCGATTCTGGTAGGGCTGATCCGATGACTATCCAGCAGCAGACAACAACTCTTGGCTTCGTCGTTCCTACCTCGCGGGTTGTGGGGGTGAGTCCTGGACAGATCGTCGACGGGCACATTCCCGAGGGGGACCCACGTACCGCCTGGGAGCGCAGGCGGGCCGACTACAAACTGGTGTCCACCGGCAACCGTCGTAAATTCACGGTCATCGTCGTGGGCACCGGTCTCGCGGGAAGCGGTGCGGCGGCCTCGCTTGCCGAGCTTGGATTCAACGTGGTTGCCATCACCTACCACGACGCGGCCCGGCGAGCCCACTCGGTGGCCGCGCAGGGAGGTATCAACGCTGCCCGGGGCCGCAAGGTGGATGGCGATTCCATCCGTCGTTTCGTCGTGGACACCATCAAGGGCGGAGACTTCCGGGCCCGGGAGGCCGATGCCTACCGGCTGGCTCAGGAATCCATCCGGGTCATTGATCACATGAACGCCTTGGCTGTACCTTTCGGCCGCGAATACGGTGGGACCTTGGCTACCAGGTCATTCGGCGGGGTGCAGGTTTCTCGTACCTACTACTCGCGGGGCCAGACCGGCCAGCAACTTCAGGTGGCCGGGGCACAGGCCCTGCTGCGTCAGGTGAACACCGGACGGGTCGCCTTGCATAACCGCACCGAGGTGCTTGATTATGTCATTGATGACGCTGGTGAGGTCCGTGGGGTGGTGGTGCGCGATCTGGTAACCGGGGCGATTGCTCCGATCCTGGGTGACGCAGTGGTGCTGGCCACCGGCGGTTACGGGTCGATCTTCCACAAGTCCACCCTGGCGGTCTCCTCCAATGCTTCCGCCGCTTGGCGGGCGCACCAGCGTGGTGCCTGGTTCGCCAATCCCTCGTTCATCCAATTCCATCCCACGGCACTTCCCGTACCAACCCCCGAACAGGCGAAGACCACTTTGATGAGTGAGTCGCTGCGCAATGACGGGCGGATCTGGGTACCGCGTACCGCCGGAGATGATCGTGATCCAGGCCAGATTCCTGAAGCCGAACGCGACTACTACCTGGAACGGATGTACCCGGCCTTCGGTAACCTGACTCCCCGCGACATCGCTTCGCGGGCCGCTACCGCGCAGATCTCCGCAGGCAGAGGAGTGGGGCCCCAACACGACTCGGTTTACTTGGATTTCGCCGATGCGATGGACAGGTTGGGTCATGATGAGTTGGAGCGTCGCTACGGCAATCTCTTCGAGATGTATGCTCATGCCACCGGAGAGGATCCCTATTCCACACCGATGCGCATCGCCCCGGCCGCCCACTTCACCATGGGCGGGTTGTGGTCCGACTATGACCTGCGCTCCAACCTGCCCGGGCTGTTCACCGCTGGTGAATCGGGTTGGGGCTATCACGGGGCTAACCGGTTGGGTGCGAATTCGTTGTTGTCGGCCTGTGTCGATGGCTGGTTCACTATCCCCAATTCTGTGGCTGATCACTTGGCTCGTCGGTTGGGCCGGACTCCACTGACCCCCGGCGATCCGTGTGTCGCTGCGGCCGTCGAGCGGGCCCAGCAGCGTACCGCCGCGCTGCTGGCGGTGCCGGGAAGTACTCCGCCACGTGAGTTCCATCGCCGACTGGGGGTGATCCTCTACCGAGGATGCTCGGTAGAGCGCTCTCAGCAATCCCTGACCACCGCTCGCGACGAGGTGGTGGAGTTGCGTGAAGAGTTCTGGAAAGATCTGCGGATCAACGGGACCGGGCATGGGTTATCGATCACTTTGGAACAGGCGGGTCGTGTCGCCGATTTCCTCGATTTGGCCGAGCTGTTGTGTGTCGATGCCCTGGACCGCGAGGAATCCTGCGGTGCCCATTTCCGGGTGGAACATTCCAAGGATGGTGAAGCCGTGCGTGACGACGACAACTGGAGTTTCGTGTCGGTGTGGGAATCCAACCCCACCGAATCCGGGCCGAGACAGTTTACTCGGCATGCTGAACCACTGGACTTTGCCACGGTCCACATGACGACAAGGAGCTACGCATGAAGCTCACACTTGAGGTCTATCGCCAGGCATCCCCTGATGCTGCTGGTCATTTTGAGAGTCATCAAGTGGACGGACTGGATCCGACGATGTCGATCCTGGACGCCTTAGATACCCTCAATGACCAACTGGTCCGTGACGGCAAAGAGGCTGTCGCCTTCGAATCGGATTGCCGGGAGGGCATTTGTGGGGTGTGCGGGTTGACCGTTAACTCGCGGCCACACGGCCCAACCCCCAACATGACCGCCTGTCACCAGCGTCTGATGAGTTTCCACGACGGCGATACAGTGCGTTTGGAGCCTTTGCGTTCGGCGGCCTTTCCGGTGCAGCGTGATCTGATCGTTGCCCGGGACCATCTCGATGATGTGGTGCAGTCCGGTGCCTGGGTATCCATCGACGCAGGCACCGCCCCCGACGCGGATACGGTGCTCACCACCGCGGAGGTCTCCGAACGGGCCCTCACCTTTGCCGCATGCATCGGCTGCGGCGCCTGCGTGGCGGCCTGTCCCAACGGCTCGGCCCAGTTATTCGTCGGGGCGAAACTTGCCCACTTGGCGACCTTGCCGATCTCCCAGCCGGAGGCCCGCAAGCGGGCACGCACGATGGTGGCCGTCGCCGACGCCAATTTCGGTCCCTGCTCGTTGCATGGGGAATGCGCCAAGGTGTGTCCGCAGTCGATCCCGCTGGCCGCGGTGGCCGCGGTGCCGAAGGAACGGATCAGGGCGCTGCGCACTGACGCGCACAGTGCCAACGGTTGAGTCTCCTAACCGGCGGCCCCGCCACCAACTGGGACCGGGGCCGCAGCGGCTCGTTCAGCGCTGTGGACGGATGAAGGGGAAAGTCAGCACCTGCCGGATGGAGGAACCTGTGAGGGCCATCACCAGCCGGTCCAACCCGATACCCAGCCCGCCGGTGGGAGGCATGCCCAGTTCCAGGGCAGTGAGGAAGTCCTCGTCCACCTCCATGGCTTCGGCATCACCCATGGCGGCGTGCCAGGATTGCTCCACGAGTCGTTGGCGTTGGATGATCGGGTCGGTCAACTCCGAATAAGCGGTTCCCAACTCCATCCCTCCGGCCACTAGATCCCACCGTTCCACCAGGCCTGGTTGGGTGCGGTGCGGAGCAGTCAGCGGTGAGGTCTCAGCAGGGAAATCCACGTAGAAAGTTGGCGCCACTGTGGTGGCCTCGGCCAGTTCCCCGTACAATTCCTCGATCAGCTTGCCCGCACCCCAGTCGGGGCCGATATGGATGCCGTGTTCCTGGGCAATCCCGATTAACTCGTCAAGGTCGGTTGTCGGGTCGATGCGGGTGCCCACTGCCTCGGAGACGGCATCGCAGACGCTTACCACGGCCCAGTCTCCGGAGATGTCGGTGAGTTCCAGCTTTCCATCGGGTCCGGTGGGCAGGGGCATGACGGGGCGTCCGTGGACCGCAGTCGCGGCTTCCTGGATGATCCGCTGGGTGAGTAGCCGCATGGTGGTGTAGTCAGCATAAGGCTGATAGGCCTCCACGACGGTGAACTCCGGGTTGTGCGAGGCGTCGGCACCCTCGTTGCGGAAATTCTTACCGATCTCGAAGATGGCTCCCATCCCTGCGACGACTAGGCGCTTGAGTGCGAGTTCTGGGGCGATCCGCAGCACCAGATCGGTGTCATAGGCGTTGATATGGGTGCGGAAGGGCCGGGCATTGGCCCCACCATGCACCGTGTTCAGCATCGGCGTCTCCACCTCGCAGAAACCGGCATCTACCAAAGTGCGACGCACTGATGTGATCGCCCGGCTGCGGGCAGCCAGCAGATCCATCTGTTCGGGGTGCACCAGCAGATCAAGGCTGCGCGACCGAGCCCGGGCCCGGGGATCGTTGAATCCCCACCAGGGAATCGGCTGCAGGGCTTTGGCCAGAATCTGCCAGGAGTCAACCAGCAGCGATGGAGTGCCGTTGCGGGATTCTCCGCTGTGGGCGTGCACCCCGAGCAGGTCGCCGCTGTCCACAAGCCTGGCTATCTGGCGCAGGCTCTCGCGACCGATGGCCTCTGCCTCGACCACCAGCTGGCGGTGTGCCATGCCGTCGACCAGGTCGATGAAACAGACTCCGCCATGGTCACGCAGCGAACGTACCCGGCCGACGAGCTCGATCGATGGATCTACGGTGGCGTCCTCGGCGAGATCGGCCAATTCGACGCAGGTTCGTGAGGCAACCGGATAACCCGGCTGCCCTGCATCCTGCAGCTCGTGTAGGTGCCGGATGCGGTGACGGGATTGGTCAGAGCGGGGGACCGTATCGCTGCCTGGGGGAAGCGCCCGGGTGGTCTCCCGTAGTTCGGTCAGCTCGGCAGATGTGAGCCCGGCCCCCGCAGGAGCAGAGCGCAGCATATGGAACCAGTCAGGGATGAATCCCTCGGCGAGCATCGAGGCCACGCCGACGGGGACGAGCATCAACGGGGAGGGCAACCCGAAATAGCGTGGTCGCCAGTCGGGGCGGTACTTGGTATTGGAACGGTAGAGGCGCTGGATCTGCCAGTAGCGGTCCAGGGCGCCCAGCAGCCGGGAGCTGAACCTCTCCCCGGGAGCTGCGGCGACGTCTTCGGCACGGGCGAAGATATGGCGCAGGAAGGCAAAGTTCAGCGAGACTCGCTCAATGCCGTGGTCAGCGGCCCAGGCCATCACCTCGGCGACCAAGAATTCGTTGACCCCGTTGGGGGCTTGCGGGCTGCGACGCATCAGGTCGAGAGACAAACCGTGACGCCCCCAGGGCAGGAAGGTGAGGATCGCCACCGGGTGGCCGGTTATGTCATGGACCATCGCCACCACCATGCGTTCGTCGGCCGGATCGCCGATTCGCCCGACCTCCATGGAGAAACCGCGTTCATCCCCGATGCGCCATCGTGCGGTCAGCGTCCGGGTCTCGTCGATGGCTTCGGGGCTCATCTCGGACTGGAACTCGATCTCGGCAGTCAGACCACTGCGTCGGCTACGGGCATGGGCACGCCGTACCTCGGTCATGGCCGTTGAACCGAGGTCGAAGGATGCGGTCTCCAGCACCGACTCGTCGCCAAGCCGCAGAATCTCGAAGCCTAGGGTCCGGGAATAGGCGCGGGCACCGTCTGGGCCACAAGCGATCACTCCGGGAGTCCAGCCGTACTCGCGGACAGTGTCGTGCCATTCGGTGATGGCATCGTCCCATTTCTCCCGGTTTCCGATCGGATCACCGGAGGCCAGGGCGACCGAGCCGATCACCTGGTAGCCAATGGCGGCTGATCTCGTTGCATCGAAGTGGATGAGCCGGTCGCGGCGGGTGACAACATATGCCAGGGAGTCGTCCTCGGCGTGGTCGTTCAGCAGGTGACGCAGGGCCAGTTCGGTGCTGGGATTCCAGGAATCCTGGGGCCGCACGCTGCGGGTGAACACCGTGACGGTGGCGATGAGGGTGAGGCTAAGAAGGACGGAGACCACGATTGTGGCGGGCCTTGGCGGATGAACACCTCCCCAGCCGTTGTCGCTGGTCATGCCAATGGCCTGCATGAGCACGACCTGCACTTGTTCCCAGACCGTCCAGGGACGGCTCCGGTACACCAGGATGATCAGCGTACCGATCGCGGTGGCCAGGGCTGAGCCGCTGAGTAGCACGAGAAATGCCCGCAGCCATGAGCCGCGTACCAGCTTGGCCGGGAAAACCGGCCACAGCCACCAGCACAGCCATATCCCGAACAGGGAGAAAAGCAGCCAACCGGTGAATATCGCGGTAAGCATGAAATCCTGGGTCGTAGGGTCGGTGATGCTGGGAACAGCAATGACGGTGGAACTCAGCACTCCGAATATCTGGAACAGCAGGACCATAACCAGCCCGGCGCGTTTGCGATGGGCTAAGCCATGGGTGACAACGGCCAACAGCACCACCGAGATCAGCGATGCCCCGGCCGGTGCGTTGCCCGCCAAGAAAAACAGATCGAGCCATAGCTGGTCGTGCAGTTCGTGGACCAGCCGATAACTCAGCCATATCCATGCGGAAAGGAGTACGGCAGCTGCGTAGTACCAGCACAGCAGGTTGGCGACGCGTTGCTTGCGCAGGCTCATTTCGTCTCCGTCCAGGCGAACTGGGGTGAGGTGGTGCCCAGCCATTCCAGCCCGACCGGAATGCCGGTGGTCCATACTTCGGCGGAGTGTCCGCCGCTGGCCAGCGTGGTGTGGGTGAGTGAGGTGGGGGCTCGTACGTGGGGGGCGAAACGCTGCATCGACTGGTACGGCGCGGCATCGTCGACGGCTACCCAGAACCACAGGCGTACGTCGGGTGCGGTTGTCTCGGCAATTGTATCCAAGTTGTAGGCGGGGTCATCAAGTGGGCGTAGCGCGGGACCGTCGAAGGCTAAGTGGAAGAAACCAGCTAGTGAAACTGCACTCGAGTACAGCTCCGGATGGCGCATAGTGAGCATCGTGGAGCACCAGCCACCGGCGCTGTAGCCGAGGGTTGTCCAGCCGCTGGGAGCATCGGCTGCTCGCAGATTGGTCTTCACCCATTCAGTGACATCCTTGGTGACCCATGTCTCCGTGCGTACGCTACCGTCGGTGGAATCGACACATTCAGTGTCGCCGTTGTTCTCGAAGACGTCGGGGATCACCACGATGGCATGACGCATCTTCTGAGCGTCAACTAGGCCATTGATGGTCTCGCCGATCTTGAGGTTCTGGTAGGTTTCGATCGACCCGGGAACCCCGGGGAAGGCGACGATCACCGGATGGAAGCGGTTCTGGTCACTCAGATAGTTTGGAGGCAGCCAGATCAACGCCTTGTGGGTGCGCTCGGTTCCTGACTCGGGGATCGATACCGTGATGTACCTTCCCTTAGTGGGATCCGACCAGTCCTGGGTACCAAAGGCTGGATTGGTCGTGGGGTCCTTTTGGATTGCGGTGGCCTCCTTTTGCTGTGGGGGCGCATCGGGTTCTCCCGGGGTCTGAGCATCAGGATTGGTGGGGGTCTCGGCTCCGACGGTTGTCTGTTCCATGATGGCTCCGGAACCGAGCAGCGAGGTCCAGCTTCCGTACCAGCCGTTGGCTCGGTTCAAGGCCAGGGCGATCACCAACATGGCGAATACCAAAGTGGTGAGAAATGCTATGAATTGGCGCAGGATTGATCCCCAAACGGTTCTGGTGTGATGTCTGGGAATGTGTATCAAGGCCCACCAGCAAGCTGCGATGAGCAGCGACGCGGCTACGGCCAGCGGTGCCGGGCCGGTTGGTGCGAACCAGTGGGCCATGTATCCATCCTTTCGATGTTGTGAATGTAGCGCTTTCCATCGTGGCTGATGACTATTGTTACGCACCGGGCACCGGTGGGCTTCCCGGGGAGAGGTCAGGGAGTTGGTGGGCCGAAGGCGTTGACCGAAGCCAACTGCGACCTCGCAGGTCACGGATGGCCGGATTGCGTCGTCAATGCCGTCCTTGCCGCGACAACTGGGTTGTTGGCCTGGTGCTTGATAGGCTGGCCGGGCTGCGCGTGGTGCGTCTGTTTGGGCACGCCCGCAATTCAATCTACTAGGAAAGAGGGGACCGGGTGCTTTCCGCCTTCCTCACGGCATTCAAGACGCCGGATCTACGCAAGAAGATCCTGTTCACTCTGGGCATCCTCGTGGTGTTCCGCCTGGGTTCCACCATCCCCTCGCCGAATGTGAACACGGCTGCGATCAACACCTGCGCAGCCAAGGCGACCACCGGTTCCCAGGCCGGGGTCTACTCGATGATCAACTTGTTCTCTGGTGGTGCGTTGCTGCAGCTGTCGATCTTCGCGCTGGGCATCATGCCCTACATCACTTCCTCGATCATTCTTCAGCTTCTCACGGTGGTCATCCCACGGTTGGAGGCGTTGAAGAAGGAGGGAGCCTCCGGCCAGCAGACGATCACCAAGTACACCCGCTGGTTAACCATCGTGCTCGGTTTGTTGCAGGCTACCTCGTTCACCATGCTTGCGGTAAATGGTCAGTTGTTCCGTGACTGCAGCGAGAATCTGGTCCACTCCACCGATATCTTCCCCATCGTCGTGATGATCCTCACCATGACCGCAGGCACCTCCATCATCATGTGGCTCGGCGAGTTGATTACCGACCGTGGTATCGGAAACGGCATGTCCGTACTGATCTTCACCCAGATCGTGGCCACCTTCCCCTCGGGAATGTGGAACATCCGCCAGAGCCAGTCTGATGTCCGCACCGGAACGATGGTGATGCTCGCGGTGATCGCTATCGGTCTGCTGGTGATGGCTGGAGTGTTGTTCGTCGAGCAGGCCCAGCGTCGCATTCCGGTGCAGTACGCCAAGCGGATGGTGGGCAACCGTTTGATGGGTGGTTCCTCGACCTACATCCCGCTCAAGGTGAACCAGGCCGGTGTCATCCCGGTCATCTTCGCATCCTCAATCCTTTACCTTCCGGTGCTGTTCACCATGTTCAAGACCGACGGCCCGGTCGCCGACTGGATCGCCGCGAACCTGGCCACCGGTACCGGGGGCTGGTACAGCGCCATCTTCTTCGTGCTGATCATCTTCTTCGCCTATTTCTATGTGTCGATCACCTTCGACCCAGTCGAGATCTCGGACAACATGAAAAAGTACGGCGGCTTCATTCCCGGTGTTCGCGCGGGGAAGCCGACGGAGAAGTATCTTGGTTATGTGCTGTCGCGCTTGACCGCCCCTGGGTCTTTGTACCTGGCGGTGATCGCCCTGATTCCCGCAGTGGCGATCATGGCCTTCCATGCCGACCAGAACTTCCCGTTCGGTGGCACGTCGTTGCTGATCATGGTGGGTGTGGGTCTTGACACGGTCAAGCAGATCGAGAGCCAACTGCATCAGCGTCACTACGAAGGGTTCTTGAAGTGAGACTGCTCATCATGGGCGCCCCCGGCGCCGGAAAGGGGACCCAGGCTCCTGCTCTGGCTGCCCATCATGGTGTTCCTGCGATTTCCACCGGCGATATTTTCCGCGCCAATGTGAAGAGTGGTACCGAGCTCGGCAAGAAGGTCGAGGCTCTGCTGGCTGCCGGTGATCTTGTCCCCGATTCGCTGACCGAGGAGATCATCGCCGATCGTCTTGATCAGCCCGATACCGCGAATGGTTTCCTGCTGGATGGCTTCCCGCGCAACATGCATCAGGTTGAGGCCCTGGATGCTTACTTGACGAGCAAAGGACAGGCGCTTGATGCCGTTGTCTTCTTGGATGTTGATCCCGAGGTGCTCATCACACGGTTGCTGCGTCGTGCCGAGTTGGAGGGCCGCGCCGACGACAACGAGGAGACCATCCGGCGGCGTATGGACATCTATTCTTCTGAGACCAAGCCGTTGCTTGATCACTACGCAGCCAAGGGGCTGCTGGTCGACGTGAACGGCATCGGTTCGGTGGAAGAAGTGGATGCCCGTATCCAGGCCGCGGTCAAGGAGCACTTGGCCAAGTGAGCCGTCATGGCATCCAGTTGAAGACTCCGGCTCAGATCGCGATGATGCGCCGAGCCGGGCTGGTAGTTGCCAAAGGACTCGCCGAAATGGGGGCCGCCGCTGTTGCTGGGGCGACCTTGGCAGAGATCGACGCCGTGGGCCGCGACGTGCTCGCCGTGCACGGTGCTACCTCGAATTTCTTGGGTTATGGAGCCGAGTGGGGTTACCCACCCTATCCGGGGGTAGCCTGTATCTCGGTGAATGAGGTTGTCGTCCACGGTATCCCCGATCAACGCAGACTGGTCGCAGGGGATATCGTGTCCATCGATTTCGGTGCGGTCATCGACGGTTGGCACGGCGATGCAGCGCGGACCTTCATGGTCGGTGAGGTTGATGATGAATCCCGTAGGCTCTCCGAGGTAACTAGGAATGCCTTGTGGGACGGGATCGCCGCGGTGGCCTCCGCCAAACGGGTGGGGGACATCTCCCACGCAATCCAGCGCAGTGTCGAGACCTCCGGGCTGCGAGTTGGCATCGTGCGTGAGTACACCGGGCACGGCATCGGTACCGAGATGCATCAGGAACCGGATGTGCCCAATTCAGGGCGTCCACACCGCGGTGCTCGCATTGTCCCGGGGGTCTGTTTGGCGATTGAGCCGATCCTCACCCTCGGTTCGCCCGAGAACGTAGAACTTGACGACGAGTGGACAGTGGTCACCTGTGATGGTTCACGTGCAGCCCACTGGGAGAACTCGGTGGCGGTGCTCGCCGACGGTATTTTCGTGCTCACCGAGCCTGACGGGGGAGCAGCAGAACTAGCCGCCAGGGGAGTGCGGATCGCGTCACTCGACTGAGTTTCTCGCTTGGCGAGCCCAGCAATCCGGGCGCCAGGGCTGACGGAAGAGATCTGGGACCCGCGCGAGCCGGATCAGGAGCTGATGCGTGTCGACAAGCCGTCGATGATGAGATCGATCTTGCGGTCGAGCCAGCCGCGATCGGTCCATGACTGTTCCGCGTGGAAGGGGCGCGGCAGGCTGCTGAACATAGGCTCCGGTGCGGCGTCGTCTACTGGTCGACGGCGCATCGCGACGATTCCGAGGTGGGTTGCGATCGTGGTGTCCGCCACCATGTCGACCATCAGCGCAGCATCGTGTTCGCCGACCCCGGCCTCCACCAGCGCCTGGTACGCGGCACCGATCGTCGTCGCGAAGCACTCGGCTGCCCATGGAAGCATCTGCAATACCCGGTCGAGTCCGGGATTGGCCTCTAACAGCACCCACAAACACTCGGCTTGGGTCCGCACGGTACGACGCCAGTCTGCGGGATCCGCGATGAAATCGATCCGGGATGCGAGTTCTTCCAGACAAGCCCGCAGCAGATCGTCGCGGGAGGTGATCGTGCGGTAGAGGGCTGATGTCGCTACCCCGAGCCGAGAAGCGACGCAGGCCAGCGTGAAATCCGCGATGCCCAACTCCAGCGCAGTCTCCACCACCTGGTGGCGGCTAAATCCCGGTTTGGGACCGGTGGGGCGGCCCGGACGTGTCATGGGATCACGATAGCCCGGTTGGGCAGGGATGTTGTTGCTTAGCAGTGAGTGTGTATAAGGTTGCCCTCAGCTATTAATGAATGATGTTCTCTATTCGATGCAGGAGGAGCGTCATGACGCAACCGGTGGCATCCGGGTCAGATCAGGTGGAGCAGGCAGACAACCGCGACAAACGGCGATCTGTCGAGGGGCAAAAGGCGCTGAAACGGCTGGGTGCCCCGGTGCGTGGCCGAGTTCTGTTCGCGCAGTTCTTGGTGGTCATTTCGGGGCTGCTGGCGGTGGCTCCCTACGTGGCTCTGGTTGAACTCGGGGAGATCCTGCTGGCGGCGCACGATTCGGGGAGTACCCCAGATGCCGGACAGGTACGCAGCATCATCCTGGTCATGGTCAGTGCATACTCCGGACGGCTTCTGCTGTACTTCATCGCTTTGTCTGTCACGCATTTCGCCGATCTAGCGTTGCGTGATCATTTGCGACGCGGCATCGTCGACCGGGTCAGGCACACGCCGCTCGCATGGTTTTCCGAGATCACATCGGGGCGGGTTCGCAAGGCGGTCCAAGACGACACCACCGCTGTGCACGTAGTGATCGCCCATGGCCCCGTAGATCAACTGAATGCCATCATCTCCCCGCTCGCACTATTTGGTTGCGCCCTGTGGATCGACTGGCGACTGGCGTTGCTGGCCGTCGCCACCGTCCCTCTGCACGTGCTCACCTATGCGATCTCCATGCGGGGCATGAACGAGAAAACCGTTGAGATGGATCGCAAACTCGCCGATGTCTCCTCCACCATGGTGGAATTCGTGGCAGGCATCTCGGTGGTGAAGGCCTTCGGCAGGGTAGGGCGTGCTCATCGTGCATACCTTGATGCCGCGGAGGGGTTCTCGCGGTTCTACTGGGGTTGGGCGATGCCGCTGGTGAATATCGCCTGTGCGGCATTCGCATGGGTGTCAGTCCCGGTGATCCTGTTGATCAATCTCGGGGTGGGGTCGTTGATGATCCACTCGGGCGCAGTCACCCTGCCGCAGGTACTGGCCACGACCTTGGTAGCGCTGGTCCTGCCCACGACGTTGATGACCATCGTGTCGGTCTCCTGGTCCTACCAGGTGGCCGGGGCCGCTGCCCTGAGGCTGTGTGATGTTCTTGACGCTCCCATCCTGCCCGCACCCCGGGAGACCAGTCATCCACGGGGAGCACTGGTGGAGATCGACCATGTCTGCTTCTCCTACGGCAAAACTCTCGCCGTCGACGATGTCACGCTGAGCCTGCATCCCGGAACCGTCACCGCTCTGCTGGGTCCCTCAGGGTCCGGGAAATCCACCGTGGCCACCCTGATCGCCAGATTCGCGGATCCCGATACAGGAGCGGTACGCATCGGTGGGGTTGATCTTCGTGAGATGGACGAGCAGACCCTGTACTCGACGGTCTCCTTCGTGTTGCAGGACGCTCAATTGCTCAGCGCCACGGTGCGGGAGAACATCGCCCTTGGCCGCCCGGATGCCAGCGAGGAGCAGATCCGGGAAGCCGCCCGGTCGGCTTGCATTGATGAGGAGATCATGGCCTTGCCACACGGCTATGACACGGTCATCGGTACGCAGACCTCCTTGTCAGGAGGGCAAGAGCAACGCATTGCCATTGCGCGTGCGATTCTGCTAGACACCCCGGTGCTCATCCTGGACGAGGCGACGGCCATGGCCGATCCCGAATCGGAGGCCGAGATTCAGAAGGCTCTAAGCAGCCTGGTCCGAGGACGCACGGTGCTGGTCATTGCTCATCGGCCGACGGCGATACGTGGCGTCGACCAGATCGTTGTCATGGAACGGGGTCGGCTGGCGGCGGTCGGCACCCATCAGGAATTGCTGACCGAGCCGCACTACCGGGCGCTGCTGCGGCAGTCGGGACAATTGGCTGGAGAGGATGCGGAGCCGGTGACCGTTCCCCGGGCGGTTCCCGAAGAACCCGGGGAACAAGACGATGGCCAGCTCTTGGAGGAACAACCCAGACCGGATTCGCCGGTGGGCATCCGCACGGTCGCTCGGTCCATGTTGGCCCATTACCATCGCCTGATGAGCGATGACTCCTGGCGTAGGCTCTTCAGGGGACTGTGTCTCGGGGCGCTCAACGGCGCCGTGTCGGGGATCGCGTTGCTGGTGCTGCTGCCCATTTCGGTTTGCTTGGCTCTCGGCGGCACCTGCTGGGGGCTTGATCTTGGCGGCTGGCTTCTGGTGCTGGGCGTCGCTGCAGTTGCCGCGACCGTATCGGATTTCGTTGGCAAGCGTCAGAGTATGACCGGAGCCCTTGGTTTCATGCGCGATGTTCATCATGCCATCGGGAACAAGGTCGCCAGGTTGCCGCTGCGTTGGTTCACCTCACAGACCGCAGGTGTCATGTCCCGCGCGGTCAGTCAGGAAATGGTGTCACTGGGGGAGTCGGCTGCCCATTTCCTATACCGGATTGCCTCGAACACCGCGGGTTGCGTGGTCATCGGCCTCGGATCCTGGTTCTGGGACTGGCGCCTGGGGCTGCTGCTGGTCTTGGGTGCACCGGTCATGGTGGTGCTCCTAGGGCTTGCCAAGCGCTTGGTGGACCACGGCAAGGCACTCGCCGAACCGACAGAACGCGAGATTGCCACCCGCATTGTTGAATTCGCGCGCTGCCAAGGTGCGCTGCGTGCCTGCCATGCGGCAGGCAGCTTCGGGCGACTGCGAGATGCCTTCGCTGAGGCTCGCCGGATTTCCTGGCGCGCTCTGTGGTGGGAAAGTGCCGGGAACCTGATTTCCGGGGCTCTCACCCAGATGATCATCGTCGCAATGATCATGCTGACCGCGTCCTTGGCCGTCTCTGGGGCGATGGATGCTCTTCCGACGATTGCGACGATCGGCATGTGTCTACGTTTCACGACGATGCTAGAGGACATCGGATCCAGTTCTTTCGGGCTGGAGGAACGTCGTCAGATGATGAACCACCTTGATGATGTGATGGACGCCGAGATCATGGACGAGCCGACGAACCGGGCGGAACTCACCGAACCGGGAGCTGTTGAGTTGGTCGGCGTCGACTTCGGGTACCGGGCCGGTGAACCTGTATTGGACAAGGTAAGTATCCGGGTACCTGCCAAGTCGATGTGTGCCGTTGTCGGGCCCTCGGGTAGTGGTAAGACGACGCTGGCCCGGCTGGTCGCACGTTTCTGGGATGTGGATTCCGGTGTTGTACGGGTCGGCGGGGCCGATGTGCGGGAGATGCCGACTGCTCAACTGATGGAACAACTGTCCATGGTCTTCCAGGACGTCTACCTATTCGACGACACGCTTGATGCAAACATCAAAGTAGGCGACCCTACGGCCTCGGATGCCCGGGTGCGGTGGGCCGCAGACCTGGCCGGGGTGACCGAGATCACCGAGCGGCTCCCTGATGGGTGGCAGGCCCGGGTCGGTGAGGGCGGACGTGCGCTCTCCGGTGGTGAGCGACAGCGGGTCTCCATCGCCAGGGCCTTGTTGAAGCGTGCCCCGATCGTGTTGCTCGATGAAGCCACCAGCGCTCTGGATGCGGAGAATGAGGCTCACATCATCGCGGCGATGGAGCAGCTCAGGCGCACCTCGACGCTCATCGTGATCGCTCACAAACTGGAGACGATTGCAGCCGCCGATCAAGTGGTGGTGCTCTCCGGTGATGGCCACGTCGCGCAGCAGGGACGCCACGAAGACCTCGTCGGGGTTGACGGACCCTACCGTGACTTCTGGGAACAACGAACTCGAGCGGCAGGTTGGGTCTTGGCCTGAACTTACTCCAGGGTCACTCGAAGACGCGGATCACCGGATTCCACTCAGTGACGGTGCGGGTCTCGATGATGTTGTTGATCGACATCGGGTCGGCGTCGAGCAGCGCGATGAGCGCGGCTTGGTCGGCAGCCTCAAAAATCAGCAGGGCGCGATCACGGTCGGTGCCGACATAAGGACCGGATGCCTTCAGCGAGCCGGAGTCTTTGAGGGTGGCCAGGTAGGCGCGGTGCTCGGGGCGGATGGCGGCCACATCGGCATCGGCGCGGTAGAGGTATTCAACGGCGAAGTACGTCATGGGGTGAGCCTAGTAGTGTGGCGTGGCGGGTTGCGTGAGGGATGGGGTTGATGGCCACAACGGCATCCAGATTTGGGGTCTATGCCCCTGCCGGGCTATGGTTGATCGTCGGTCACGTGGGTAGATCGTGCCCGTGGGCGTTTTTGCGTGCGCTCGGGGAAGGAGGCTCGCGTGGAGACGGCGTCCGAGGAACATACCTACATCCATCTGGAGTGATTTTGGCGAAGAAAGAAGGAGCTCTCGAGCTTGAGGGAACTGTCGTAGAAGCCCTACCCAACGCGATGTTCCGCGTTGAGTTGGACAATGGGCACAAGGTGCTCGCCACTATCAACGGCAAGATGCGACAGCACTACATCCGGATCCTCCCGCAGGACCGGGTGGTGGTCGAGTTGTCTCCGTACGATCTGACCCGTGGGCGCATCGTCTACCGCCATAAGTAATCAAGGAGAAGCTCGAATGAAGGTTCAGCCGAGCGTCAAGAAGATCTGTGACAACTGCAAGGTGATCCGTCGCCGTGGCGTTGTTCGTGTCATCTGCACGAATCCTCGCCACAAGCAGCGTCAGGGCTGAGACGCGCAGCACACAACTGAACATGACAACGTGAGTGCACACCGGCCCTTCGCGGGTCGGCAAGCCGAGGGATCGGCGCCCACCCCCGGACGAAGGCCGGGGTCTCGAGGTCGGTGAATCCGACTGGCGAATCGAGAACGCCTCACGCCACACACCTTCGCGTGACGAACTGAAAACTCGTCGCGACAACCAAGAAAGGTAACCGCCACATGGCACGCCTCCAAGGTGTTGATCTGCCGCGCGAGAAGCGCCTCGAGGTCGCACTCACCTACATTTTCGGCATCGGCAGGACTCGTGCCGCCGAAACCCTGGCAGCCACTGGGATCAGTGGGGACATCCGCGTCAAGGAACTGACCGACGAGCAGCTCGTCGCGTTGCGTGACCACATCGACGCCAACTACGAGACCGAGGGTGATCTGCGTCGTACCGTCGCAGCCGACATCCGTCGCAAGATTGAGATCGGCACCTACCAGGGCCGTCGTCACCGCAGCGGTTTGCCCGTCCGGGGCCAGCGCACCCGCACCAATGCTCGTACTCGCAAGGGCAAGAAGAAGGCCGTCGCGGGCAAGAAGAAGGCCCGCTGACCTTCGTCAGCTTGAACCCAACTGTCAGGAGACAAAGAACTTATGGCTACTGCAGGCCGCAAGGCTGCCGCAAAGACCAAGGTGCGGCGCAAGGAAAAGAAGAATGTGGTCGCCGGTCAGGCCCACATCAAGTCGACCTTCAACAACACCATCATCACCATCACTGATCCGACCGGCGCCGTGATCTCGTGGGCCTCCTCAGGCACCGTCGGTTTCAAGGGTTCGCGCAAGTCCACCCCGTTCGCCGCCCAGATGGCCGCCGAGGCCGCTGGCCGCCGTGCGATGGAGCACGGACTCAAGCGCATTGACGTGTTCGTCAAGGGTCCCGGCTCCGGCCGCGAGACCGCGATCCGCTCGCTCGGCGCCATTGGCCTCGAGGTCGGCACCATCTCTGATGTCACCCCGATGCCGCACAATGGCTGCCGCCCGCCCAAGCGTCGTCGCGTCTAGTCGCCCGAGTCATCAGAAAGGACTGAAACAATGGCCCGTTACACCGGACCCATCACCAAGAAGTCCCGCCGCTTCGGGACTGACCTTGTCGGTAACGACAAGGCCTTCGAGCATCGGCCCTATCCTCCCGGCCAGCACGGCCGTGGACGCAGCAAGGATTCCGAGTACCTTCAGCAGCTCAAGGAGAAGCAGAAGGCTCGTTACGCATACGGCGTTCTCGAGAAGCAGTTCCGTCGTTACTACGAGGAGGCCGACCGTCTGCCCGGTCGTACCGGTCACACCTTGCTCCAGATCCTCGAGTCGCGTCTTGACAACGTGATCTACCGCGCTGGTTTTGCCTCGACCCGCCGCCAGGCCCGTCAGATGGTCTCCCACGGCCACATCCTGGTCAACGGTCAGCGCGTCACGATCCCGTCGTTTAGGGTGTCCCCGCTGGACATCATTGACGTTGCCCCGAAGTCCATGGATCTCGATCCCTTTGTGATCGCACGCGAGACTTTCGGCGAGCGTAATGTTCCCGGCTGGCTGACTGTCAAGATCAACCGCATGCGCATCCTGGTGCATCAGTTGCCCACCCGTGAGCAGATCGTGATCGACGTCAACGAGCAGGCGATCGTCGAGCTCTACTCGAAGTAATCCCATTTCACTGCGTCGTCATATGGCGGGCGGCGCCGAAAGGAAAACCAAATGCTCATCGCACAGCGTCCCTCCCTGACCGAAGAGGTCTTCGGGGAACATCGCTCCCGCTTCGTCATCGAGCCCTTGGAGCCGGGATTCGGCTATACCTTGGGTAACTCGTTGCGTCGCACCCTGTTGTCGTCTATCCCGGGGGCAGCAGTGACCTCGATCAAGATCGAGGGAAACCAACATGAGTTTTCGACCCTCCCCGGTGTGGTCGAGGACGTCACCGAGATCATCCTCAATCTGAAGTCGCTCGTGCTGACCTCGGAGGAGGATGAGCCTGTCGCTATGTATCTGCGCAAATCGGGTGCCGGCGCGGTGGTTGCCGCCGATATCGCGGCTCCCGCCGGTGTGACCATCCTCAACCCCGAGGCGCACATCTGCGAACTCAACGAGAAGGGTTCCATTGAGATGGAACTCATCGTCGAGCGCGGCCGCGGTTACGTGTCTGCTCAGCAGAACAACAACCCGGATGCCGAAATCGGCCGCATCCCGGTTGACTCGATCTACTCGCCAGTGGTGAAGGTTACCTACAAGGTGGAGGCCACTCGCGTTGAGACCCGCACCGACTTCGACCGCCTCATCGTCGATGTCGAGACCAAGCCGGCCATCACTCCGCGTGATGCCATGGCCTCGGCTGGCAAGACCTTGGTCGAGCTGTTCGGACTGGCTCGTGAGCTGAACGTCGATGCCGAGGGCATCGAGATGGGTGCAGGCCCTGTCGATGAGCAACTCGCTGCCGACCTGGCACTGCCGGTCGAGGACCTAAACCTCACCGTGCGTTCGTATAACTGCCTGAAGCGTGAGGGTATCCATACGGTGGGCGAGCTCGTCTCCCGTAGCGAGCAGGATCTGCTGGACATCCGCAACTTCGGTTCCAAGTCGATTGACGAGGTCAAGGCCAAGCTTGCTGAGCTTGGCCTGGCCCTCAAAGACAGCGCCCCGGGCTTTGATCCGCTGGCTGCCGCCGACCAGTTCGGTGCAGTCGAGGGCGATGACGACGACCAGTTCATCGAGACCGAGCAGTACTGATTCGGCACCAAACCTGGAGATTTGAGAAATGCCCAAGCCAACCAAGGGTCCCCGCATCGGCGGCAGCCCCTCTCACGAGCGGATCATCATGGCGAACCTGGCTTCCCAGCTATTCGAGCATGGCCGCATAACCACCACCGAGACTCGTGCCCGCCGCGTCCAGCCGCTGGCCGAGACTCTGATCACTAAAGCCAAGCGTGGCGATCTGCACGCCCGTCGCTTGGTTCGCCGCACCATCACTAACGGTGACGTGCTGCATACCTTGTTCGCCGACATCGCTCCCATGATGGAAGGTCGTGAGGGCGGCTACACCCGTATCACCAAGATCGGCAACCGCAAGGGCGACAATGCTCCGCTGGCTGTCATCGAACTCGTGACCGAACCCGTGGCCAAGAAGGCTGCTGCGGCCAAGGCAACCAAGGATGAGGTCAAGGACACCACCAAGGCCGACAATCCGAAGCCCGGTGCCGAGGATCCCACCACCGCTGAGGACCTGGTCGAGGAAGAGGCCGTCGAGGCCGAGACTACGACCGGGGATACCGCCAAGGCCTGATCGGATCATCGAAGAGCGACCCTGCCTTCACGCAATGTGCCTTTTCAGCCCATGTCTGGGTGCTCAAAGGTCACGTTGCGCGAAGAAGGGGGCGGTTTGGCTGATGAGAGGGCAAACAGCGCACGAGTCTTGTTCCCTGAGTGCGCACTTTTGGAAAAGCCTGCGCTCAAAAAAGGAAATCCTTCCATGAGTCGATCTCTTGGGCAATTTGGGCGGCACCGCATTGGAAGCTGCGTTCCAGGGTTGCAACGTCGCGTTCTGCTTGGGTAACCAGTTCGCCGGTGGGGAAAAAGACTTTGGCCTGGCCTTGCGCCTCAAGATCCAGCAGCTCGGTGCGGGTGGAGTTGTAGTTGGCGGCTCGGGCGGCATTCCCGTCGGCGATGGCTGGATACTTGCGGAAGGCCGCGCGCAGAGCCGGGGTCAACTTCGTCGGTTTCTTGACATAGCTGCGTGGTCTAGTGAGCACCACCAGGAATTTCTCGAACCCGGCGGCCTTTGCGGCATCGAGGGCGATCCCGCCGCTGGGCCCCAGCGCTCCGTCAACATAGGCATGGTCACCGATGTGGACGATGGGCATGAGAATCGGAAGGGTCGACGACGACTGTACCCGTACCATGAGGTCCTGCATTGAGGCGATGTCATCTTTGGTCCAGTAGAAGGATCTGCCGGTGTCCGCCTCGAAGGTCCCGAAACTCGCCCGGGCCGGATTGGACATGAAGGTGTCATAGTCGAAGGGAAGCGCTTTCCCAGGGAGTCCGGCTTCTTGGTAGATGTAGTGGGCGTTGAACATCCCGCGACGTCGCAGAAAATGCTGCCAGCCCCCGAACCGGGGATCTGCGGCGAAGTCAACGAAGCACCGATGGGCTCGGCCCGCATCACGGGAGACGTAGTTGGCGGTGTTCGAGGAACCTGCCGAGATACCAGCAACCCAGTCGAAGTGGATCTCTTGACGCAGCAACTCCACCACCACAGCCGCGGTGTAGGCGGCGCGCATGCCCCCGCCTTCGAAGATGAGGGCAGTGTCGTGGACATTCGTCGACAAGGCCATAGCGTCATTCTCACTCCGGGACGGGTGGTCTCGTGCGATGCCCACGGCAACCCGGGCAACGAATTCCTTTGGACGGACTCTCGAATCGGCCAGTGGCAGGATGAAACTCATTCACTACGACGATGTCTTGAGAGGAACACCATGAACGACACCCGGATCGGATTCGTCGGCGCCACCGGCATGATGGGCCATGGGATAGCCAAGAACCTGCTGCTCAAGGGATTCCCGCTGAGCTACACGATGCGCACTCGCGCTCCCGAGGGCCTCGACGAGCTGGGTGCCACCAGGGCCGCTGACCATGCTGAATTGGGCTTCACCAGCGACATCGTCATTATCTGCGTGACTGCCGCCGCCGACGTCGCTTCGGTGGTGGATGGCTTGCTCACCAACCCCAAGCAGGGCCTGATCATTCTTGATGCCTCCACATCCGAGCCATCAACAACCCTGCGCCTCGCCGGGATGGCTGCTGAAAAGGGCGTGCGCTTTGCCGATATCCCGCTCGCCAAGACCCCTGTCGAGGCCGAGCTGGGCACCCTCAACGTGATGGTCGGTGCCGACGACGAGTTGTTTGCTGAGATCAAGCCGGTGCTCAAGGCATTCGCTGAGGGCATCTTCCGGGTCGGGGGGCTGGGCGCTGGTCATACAATCAAGCTGGTCAACAACACAGTCTTCCAGTCGGCCCTCACCATGCTCGCCGAGGGCTTGGCGGTTTGCGCTAAGGCCGGCGTCGACCCGGCCAAACTCATTGAGGTGATGTCCGCTGGTGGGTTCGCCACCGGAGGGCCGCTGAAGATTATGGGTGCCGCTCTCGGAGGCGACTTCACCGGGCTGCAGTTCCAACTCGACAATGCTCGCAAGGATGTGCGCTACTACACTCGGATGGCTGGTGAACTCGGGGTTCCTGCGGTCGTCGGTGAGGGTGTTCACGAGGCCCTGGTGGTGGCGTCGGCGTTGGGCTTCGGTGAGGAGTTCAACCCCGCGCTGATCAAAGCGGCAGCCAAGCTGAATGGAATCGAGATGGTCTCCGGGAACTGACATCTTGTGACGAATTGTGGACGACGGGTGGATGCTTCGTTCCGAATACCTACCCGCCGTCTTGTTCCCCCAAGCCCGTTGTTATGCTGGAACAGCTGATAGCCGAATCATCCAATGCCCGGCTTTGTGGCTCCGGGTGGATGATCCGGCGAGCATTTGTCCGCGGCTATGGAGGGTCGCGGGTGACCATGAGGGACCGAACTGGCCCCCACCCCGAACACTGGGAGGAGTGAACCGATGACGACACCTACTCCACCAGCAGGATCGTCAGCGGAAGACCTCGTTCTCGCCGGTGATTTCGGCATTCCGACCTACGACCAGTGGGCAGCCGAAGTCGCCAAGGTGCTGAACAAGGGACGTCCGGAGAACAAGCTGCTGAGTGCCGATCAGGCCATTGACCGGCTTCGCGTGCACACGGTTGACGGCTTGACCATCGAGCCAATCTATACCGAGGCTGACGCAATCGGAGAGTTGGGTGCTCCCGGCACGGTCCCGTTCACCCGCGGCACCACGGTGCGCAGTGGTGAGATGGACGCTTGGGATGTGCGCGCCCTGCACGAGGATCCCGATGCTGCGCGCACCCGCGAGGCGATCGCCACCGATCTGGAGCGCGGTGCTACCAGCATTTGGCTGCGTGTCGACCCCGATGCCGTGGACGCTGCCGATCTGGGCACCGTTCTTGCGGACGTCCTGCTGGAGCTGGCCAAGGTGGAGGTGTCGAGCCGCACCGATCAGGCCGCGGCTGCGAATGCCTTGCTGGCCTACTATGGCGCTTCCGACAAGCCGAAGAATCACCTGTCGCTGAACTTGGGTATTGATCCGATCGGCGTCGCGGCGCTCAATGGCACTGCTGCTGACTTATCCGATCTGGCCCACTGGGTCTCTGATCTGGAGGGCTTCAAGGATTCCCAGGCCTTCGTCGTGGACGGCACCATCTACCACAATGCCGGTGCCGGCGACGTGCACGAGGTCGCTTGGGTGATCGCCACCGCCGTCGAATACGTGCGTGCCCTGGTCGCCCAGGGTGTCTCGGTCGACGACGCCTTCGACGCGATTTCCTTCCGGGTCTCGGCCACCACCGACCAGGTCGCCACGATCGCCCGCCTGCGTGCCCTGCGCACCGTGTGGGCCCGTGTCGGCGAGGTCTTCGGTGTCACCGAGGCTAAGCGCGGTGCTCGTCAGCACGCTGTCACGTCGTGGCGTGAGATTACCCGCGACGATGCCTATGTCAACATCTTGCGAGCCACGATCGAGACCTTCTCTGCCGCCATCGGTGGCGCGGAGGCGATCACTGTGCTGCCCTTCGACACTGCATGGGGCCTCCCGGCAGCGTTCTCCCGTCGCGTTGCTCGCAACACTCAAGTCGTTCTCGCCGAAGAGTCTAATATCGGCCGAGTCAATGACCCAGCTGGCGGTGGTTGGTATTTCGAGTCGCTGACTAACCAGATCGCTCAGGCGGCATGGACCCAGTTCCAAGCCGTCGAAGCCGCTGGTGGCATGGCCGCCTATCTCGCTTCCGGCGAGGTCTCCAAGACACTCGAGGATCTCAACGCCAAGCGTGCCAAGTTGCTCGCTACCCGCAAGCAGCCGATCACCGGTGTCTCGGAATTCCCGAACCCGACCGAGGCGGCAGTCACCACCGCGCTCGCCCGCCCGGCGGCCCCCGAATATGGGGGTCTGGTTTGGCGCCGCGATTCCGAGGTCTTCGAGCAACTGCGCGATGCCACCAAGGATTCCGGCGCGAAGGTCTTCTTGGCCTGCTTGGGAACCCGCCGCGATTTCGGAGGTCGTGAAGGGTTCGCCTCGAACTACTTCCACATCGCAGGCTTGGAGACCCCGAGCGTGGAAGGCGGAACCACTGAGGAGATCGTCGCAGCATGGAAGGCGTCCGGTACTCCGGTCGTCGCCCTGTGCTCGTCTGCGAAGGTGTACGCAATTCAGGGCTTCGAGGTGGCTAAGGCCCTCAAGGAAGCCGGAGCTGCGAAGGTCATCCTCGCCGGCAACATCAAGGAACTGGGAGACGTCTCCACCGACGGCGTCATAGACGGAACCATCGCCTTGGGCATGGATGTCGTCGCTGGCCTGTCCGACGTCCTGAACACCCTGGGGGTGAACAAGTGAACGACCTGCCACGTTTCGACACCATCGAACTGGGCACCCCCGCCATCGCGGCGGACGCCCAGGCCACCTTTGACAAGCTGCTCAGCGAGTCCAATCCCGTTGAGTGGACCACCCCGGAGCAGATTCCGGTGGCCCACCTCTACGGGGCCGATGTCTACGAAGGGCTCGACCACCTGAGCACCATGCCCGGCCTCGCGCCATACATGCGTGGTCCGTACTCGACCATGTACACCTCGCGTCCGTGGACCATCCGCCAGTATGCCGGATTCTCCACTGCCGCTGAGTCGAATGCCTTCTACCGTCGCAACCTCGCGGCCGGTCAGAAAGGCCTGTCCATCGCCTTCGATCTCGCTACCCACCGTGGTTATGATTCCGATCACCCGCGCGTGGCCGGTGACGTCGGCATGGCCGGTGTGGCCGTCGATTCGATCCTCGACATGCGTCAGCTGTTCGACGGCATCCCGCTCGACCAGATGTCGGTGTCAATGACCATGAATGGTGCGGTGCTGCCCATCCTGGCCTTGTACGTGGTGGCCGCCGAGGAACAAGGCGTCAAGCCCGAACAACTCGCCGGTACGATCCAGAACGACATTCTCAAGGAGTTCATGGTTCGTAACACCTACATCTACCCGCCCTCACCTTCTATGCGGATCATCTCGGAGATCTTCGCGTTCACTTCGGCCAACATGCCGAAGTTCAACTCGATCTCGATCTCCGGGTATCACATGCAGGAGGCCGGTGCCACCGCCGACATTGAGATGGCTTACACCCTGGCCGATGGTGTCGAGTACATCCGCGCCGGTGAATCGGTGGGCCTGAAGGTCGACCAGTTCGCGCCGCGGCTGTCCTTCTTCTGGGCAATTGGCACCAACTTCTTCATGGAGATCGCCAAGATGCGTGCAGCGCGCATCCTGTGGGCCCGCCTGGTCCGTCAGTTCGACCCGAAGAATCCCAAGTCGATGTCGCTGCGTACCCACTCGCAGACCTCCGGTTGGTCACTAACCGCCCAGGACGTCTACAACAATGTGGTGCGCACTTGCGTCGAGGCGATGGGGGCGACCCAGGGCCACACCCAGTCGCTGCACACCAACGCTCTCGACGAGGCCATCGCGCTGCCGACCGACTTCTCGGCTCGTATTGCCCGTAACACCCAGCTGTTCTTGCAGCAGGAGTCGGGCACCTGCCGTTCGGTTGATCTGTGGGCCGGTTCGGCATACGTGGAGAGCCTGACCCGTGAACTGGCGGAGCGTTCCTGGGCGCTCATCCAGGAGGTCGAGGAAGCCGGTGGCATGACCAAGGCCATTGAGGCGGGCATCCCGAAAATGCGCATCGAGGAGGCGGCTGCCCGCACTCAGGCGCGCATCGATTCGGGTCGTCAGCCGGTGATCGGCGTGAACAAGTACGTGCTTGAGCATGACGATCCCGTCGAGGCCCTGAAGATCGACAATCACGCGGTTCGTGCGGAGCAGATCGCCAAGCTGGAGAAGTTGCGTGCCGAGCGTGACTCCGCCGCGGTGAATGCCGCCTTGGAGAAACTGACCTGGGCCGCCGGGAACCCGGATTCCTCCGATCCCGAGCGCAATCTGCTCAAGTTGGCCATCGACGCAGGCCGGGCCGGTGCCACCGTTGGTGAGATGTCCGATGCACTGGAGAAGGTCTTCGGCCGTTACACCGCCCAGATCCGTACTATTTCCGGTGTCTACTCCAAGGAATCGGGAACCTCGACGAATATGGACGAGACAAAGACCCTCATCGAGAAGTTCGAGGAGATCGAGGGCCGCCGTCCTCGTATTCTCATCGCAAAGATGGGCCAGGACGGTCACGACCGTGGTCAGAAGGTGATCGCAACCGCCTTCGCCGACCTCGGTTTCGACGTCGACGTCGGTCCGCTGTTCCAGACCCCGGAGGAGGCTGCACGTCAGGCCATTGAGGGTGACGTCCACGTCGTGGGTGTCTCGTCGCTGGCTGCCGGTCACCTCACCTTGGTGCCCGCCCTGCGCGCCGAGCTCGATAAGGCCGGCCGTCAGGACATCGGCATCGTCGTGGGTGGTGTGATCCCCGAGCAGGACTTCGAAGAGCTCCGCGAAGACGGTGCCTTGGCCATCTACCCGCCGGGTACCAACATCGTCGAGTCGGCCAAGGATCTGCTCAGCACGCTGATCAAGACCGCTGAGGACAATGCCTAGGCGTTTCGATGTCGCCGAACTGATCGACGGCGTCAGGGGTGGGGACCGGGTCGCTCTGGCCCGGTCCATTACCCTCGTCGAATCACGCAAGCCGGAGCACCGCAAGCTCGCGCGGCAGATGCTGCGCGAGCTTGCGGGGTCTTCGGGGAACTCGATCAGACTGGGTCTCTCCGGTGTGCCGGGCGCCGGGAAATCCACGTTCACCGATGCGCTCGGCTGCCGCCTCATCGACCAGGGACATCGGGTCGCAGTGCTTGCCGTCGACCCCTCTTCATCGGTGTCGGGTGGGTCGGTACTGGGCGACCGCACCCGGATGGGAATACTGTCGCAGTCCGACGACGCCTTTATCCGTCCCTCACCCACCGGGCTGCACCTGGGTGGTGTTGCCCGAGCCACCCGTGAGGCGATGCTGCTGGTGGAGGCCGCAGGCTACGACGTCGTTATCGTCGAGACGGTCGGCGTCGGTCAGTCGGAGGTTGCCGTGGCGGGCATGGTCGACACCTATCTGGTGTTGATGCTGGCCCGTTCGGGCGACCAGCTGCAGGGCATCAAGAAGGGCATCTTGGAACTCGCCCACGTCATTGCGGTTAACAAGGCCGATGGCGAAAATGCGGCCGAGGCCCGGGTGACCGCCCGCGACCTGTCTATCGCGATGAAGCTCGTCAGTTCCCAGGCCAACGAACGCCGGGTTCCAGTGCTCACCTGCTCGGCTTTGGAGAAAAGTGGCCTCGACGAGGTGTGGCAGGCGGTGCTGGACCACCGTGTGCATCTGGAGAAGACCTACGGTCTGGCCAAGTATCGCGGTGCCCAGCAGGTGTCGTGGATGTGGTCACAGACCGAGGCCGCGGTTCTCGATTCGCTGCACGGAACCCGCGAGATGAGGGAACTGGCTCATCGGATGGAAGAAGCCGTCGACTCCGGTGAAACCAGCGCCCTGGACGCTTCCAGCGAGTTGCTGCGGGTCTTTGCGGCCCAGGTTCCGTCCTTGGATTGGGCACAACCCGATTGAGATACCTGCATCGCGGCCCCGGGCAGAAGGTGTTCGGGGCCGTCGCCATGCCTGCTTCTCTCGGGTGCTGGTCGAGGCACGGGGGCTGTCAGCCCAGCAACAGCAGGCTGAGGGCCATCACCGCCATTCCGGCCATCAGACCGTAGGTTGCGGTGTGATGCTGTCCGTACTCCTGGGCAGTGGGCAGCAGCTCGTCGAAGGAGATGAACACCATGATTCCGGCGACCCCGGCGAGTACCACACCCAGGGTGGTGTCAGTGATCCATGGCCTGAGCAGGGCATAACCGATTAGCGCCCCGAGCGGTTCGGCGAGTCCTGACGCCCAGGCTGCCAGGGCTGCCTTGGTGCGTGATCCGGTGGCTTCATGGATGGGAACGGCGACGGCGATGCCTTCAGGAATGTTGTGGATCCCAATCGCGACGGCGATGGGGATGCCCAGACCGGGATCGTCGAGGGCAGACATGAAAGTGGCGAAACCCTCGGGAAAATTGTGCAACCCGACGGCGGCCGCGGTGATCAGCCCGGTTCTGACTAGGGCATCTTTGCGTGGAGTGGTGTGGGCTGCGAGATTCGGTTCGTGCGGGTTGATTCGGTCGGGCACCAGCCGGTCGATGACCGCGATGAGGGCGATTCCTGCGAAGAAGGAGCCCACCGCCCACCAGGCGCCGAGGCGGCCCGATGCCGTGGCGGTCAGGTTTTCAGTGGCCTGGGGCAGTAACTCGACCATCGAGACGTAGATCATCACCCCAGCAGAGAAACCGAGGGAACCAGGTAGGAAGGACCGCCCACCGGGGCTTCGGATGATCGAGGCCATCCCGCCCAACCCACTGGCCAACCCTGCGAGCAGGGTCAGCGCAGCGGCGAAAAGCATCTCAGCGCAGCCCGTGATAGGTGTTGAATCTCTCGGCGCCCTGGTAGGCGTCAACCAAGCCCCAGACGAAGAAGGCGATGATGCCGATGATCGGGACGATCAGGAATGAGGTGAAGATGCAGGCGAAGAAACCGACGAGGATTCCGATGCCTTTGCTCGTCTCGCCGTTGATTATCGACCCGAGTCCGGGGATGAAGAAGGAGGCAACCAAGGACAACCACGGTTCCTTGCGGGAGACCTGAGGACGACCGTAAACCGGGTTGTAGGGGGCCATCGCTTGGCGCGGCGAGGGAGTCATCGGCTGGGCGTAGGACGGCACTCCGGAGGTGTTCGGCTCCGGCGGCTGGGCGTATTGCCACTGCGAACCGGACTGAATTCCCCCGAAGGTGGCCTGATCATCCCACGGTTGCGGGCTTGCCTGGGCTCCTTGCAACCAGGCATCCTGACCGAGGTTTGGTGAATCCGATGAATAGGAGTCGGATTGTCCGTATGGGTTGGTGGTCATTACTGCTCTCCGGTTACTTGTTCAGTGTTGGTCGAATGTGGTGTGGTGGGTGCTGACAGCATCCAGTACATCGCCTGGTTCAGCGGTGTGCTGATGCCGTGACGCTCTCCCAAACGGATAACTCTTCCTGCGAAGGATTCCACCTCAGTGGGACGCCCGGCGTCGGTGTCCTGACACATCGACGTCCGGCCATCAGGTGCCATCGTAGCGAGCACCTTCAACCAGCGATCCACATCGCTTTGGTCGAGATGGACGCCCTCGGGACCGGCCACGGCGATAACCTCGTCGATGAGCCCCAGCATGAGACTACGCGCGCCGGTCTTGGCCTGGAACGCCCCATAATCGGCACGCATCGCGGCAGACGCCTGGTTGATTCCGACGTTCACCATGAATTTCCACCAGATCTGGTGCATCATGTCATCGCGGATCTCGTGGGCTAGTCCTGCGGTGCTGAGCCAAGAGGCCAGGGTGGTCAAACGCGGGGTGATGGTGCCATCGGGGGTGCCGATCAACAATTTCCCGGGGTGCGCCCAGCGGATGGATGAGCCCTCGCGTACGGCATCCATTCCTGCGGCGACGCACAACAACACCTGGCCCGGGTCAAATTGGCTAGCTAGTTCGTGCTCGGAATCCAGACCGTTCATCACCGAGATGACCGTCGTGTGCGCCCCGACGACCCGGCTGGCCTCGGTCATGGCCGAGGCCAGGTGGCGATCCTTGACGGCGACGATAGCCAAATCGACGGGAGCGGATTCATCGGTGGGGGAGAGTACCGGGAGCATCAACTGTTCCCCATTGACGACCAGCCCTTGGCGGAGTCGTTCGGCGCGTTGCTCGTCGGCGGCAAGTACGACGCCATGCCCGGTGCTAGCGAAGTGCCATGCGTACATCGCGCCCATGGCTCCAGCCCCGATGATGGCGACGGTGGGTTTCATGGGTGAATCCTAGCCCTCGGAAGCCTTAGGTTTGGCGGGCCGTCCCCGTTTGGGTGGAGGGGTGATCTTGTCGGGCAATCGACCGGCCCGTCTCAGTTCCTCACGCAGCAGCATCTCAATCTGGGCATTCACCGAGCGCAGGTCGTCCCGGGCCCAGCGGGCTACGGCATCGTGAACCGCTGGGTCGAGACGGAGCAGGACCTGCTTACGTTCGGCCATCTCAACTGTAGAGGCTGCCGGTGTTCACCACGGGGGTTGCCCGAGAATCAGAGCACAGCACGACCAGCAGGTTGGAGATCATTGCTGCCTTGCGTTCCTCGTCGAGGGTAACGATGTCGTTTTCCAGTTGGGCCAGGGCTGAGCGCACCATCGACACCGCTCCTTCGACGATTTGCTCGCGAGCCGCGATGACGGCTGAGGCCTGCTGGCGTTGCAACATCGCTTGAGCGATCTCGGGGGCGTAGGCGAGTGAAGAGATGCGGGCCTCAATGACCTCCAGACCTGCGATGGCGATGCGGTCGGCCACCTCGTGGGCGAGTTCCCTGGCTACCAGTTCGGTGGAGCCACGCAACGATTCCTCGCCGGGGGCCGGGTTGTCGTAGGGGTGGGCGGTGGCGACGTGCCGCAGCGCTGCCTCTGATTGGACGGCGACAAATTCGGAGAAGTCCTCGACGGCGAACACCGACTTGGCGGTATCGGCCACCTGCCACACGATGATGGCCGCGATGTTGACCGGGTTACCGTCGGCATCGTTGACCTTGAGCTCGTTGGTCTCGAAATTGTGCACCTTGACCGAGACCTTCTTGCGACCGGCGAAGGGGATGATCATGTGCAGACCGGCCTTGCGGACGGTGCCGATGTAGGACCCAAAGAAGGACAAAACCATGGTGTCACCGGGGGAGACGATGGCGAAGGCTGATGACCAGAGCAGACCAAGGATGAATGCCACGGTGCCGCCGAAGATCATCCCCCCGCCGCCGGCGTTGTTGCTTGCGTGACTTATGCCAACGGTAGCCAAGGCAATGCCGCCGAAGATCAGCACCAGACACAGGAGCAGCCCCAGCCCGCCGTTGATTGCCCAGGCGGGCTTCTCCTTGATGTCGACGCGGGTCCCGTCGAGTCCGACGGGGTGCCCGGCTGGGTCGCCGCCGACCGATTCGGCGATGTCGTGCTCGGTTGCCATGGTGGCTCCTTTCAATGAATGATATTAAAGTGATATCAGATTATTGCTTCCTGTTCAATCCCGGCTTCCTAAGTGGAGGTGACATGCCGAAGCTGGCGGATCTGGCGGGCTCTGGGGCATAAGTGCCCGTCGCCAGTCACCGCATCTTTGGGACCGGGCTTCGGCGGAGCGGGCACAATGGAAGGGTGAACAATCCCGCTGTGCCGCTTTGTGTTCCAGCCGTGACGATCCCGCCGCCTTCGCGAGTTGCCGTGGTGGTCAATCCATTCGCCCGCCGTGCCCACGAGGCGCTGGCCTCGGTCGGCGCCAAGTGCCGAGACTTGGGCATCGGGGCTCCGGTGACGTTATTTACCACCGAATCTGAGCCAGGCGCCCCACAGGCCCGGGCAGCCTTAGACCAAGGAGCCGATCTGGTGGTGGTCGTCGGTGGTGACGGCACGGTGCGCGAGGTGGCAAAGGAACTGATGGGCACCGATGTCGCGTTGGGAATCCTGTCGCGCGGTTCCGGCAATGTGCTGGCCCACAATCTGCGCTTGACCCAGCTGGATCTGACTCGCCAGGTTGATGTGGCGCTGACCGGGGTGGTGGCGATGATCGATGTCGGACGGGTGGAGTTGACCATCGCCGATGGGACGGTTCGTGAGGAGATCTTCACCACGATGGTGGGTATCGGCCGGGATGCAGAGGCCATCGAGGCGACCCGCTACGAAACCAAGCGTTTTATCGGCTGGGTGGCCTATGCCGCCCAGGGGGCGAAGGCCGCGCTGAGCCCGGCCCTCGACATGAAGGTCGGACTCGATGGCGCCCTGGAGGTTCCGGTGACCACCTGGACGGTGCTCATCGGGCTCACCCCATCTACCCCTGGCGGGCTCACTGTCTACCCGGACGCCCAGTTGGATGACGGCTTGCTGCACGTGCTGCGAGTGCCGATCACTCATCCCTGGCAGTGGGTCAAAGCAGCTCGCATCGGCCTCATCACCCCGCGGGGCAATACCGATGTGCTCGACTATGACGATGCCCGTGAGGTTGTGGTGTATCCCAAGGAGCCGCAGGCCACCCAACTGGATGGCGACGTCATCGCCGACGTGGTGGAACTGCGGGCCCGGATCGTGCCCGGGCAACTGCAGGTGCGGGTGTACTGATTTTTGACCATCGGTGATTGGTTAGCCTTCTTGCGGCAAACATCGACCTTTTTCTAGATGAACTGTGGGCCAATGCGCTGATCGTGGCATGGATATGTACCACCGCGCCATGGAGGCTTTCTATCAGTGGCTTCAATAGTCTTGGTTCGTCCGATCCGTTGCGTGATCTTCGCCGCATACCCGTCCTGTTTGTTCAGGTTGGGATTGTTGCTTATCGCGGATACGATGTTGGCGATGTCTGCTGCATCAGAGTCGTCGAGGTGGAAGGTAGCCGCCGTGCCGTCGGGAGATTCTCGGCGACGAGAGCATCGTAGGATATGGGGAACAGCGTGAAAGACGCGTCCCATGAGATGAGCCCAGCCGATACCCAGCAGGGTTCCCCTGCTGCACTGGTGAGCTGCGGCCCATCAATATGGAGATAATGATCTTTCTCAAAGCTGTATGCGATGCTTCGGGTATTTGCAGCACCGAAGTAATTCAGTGTATTCCTTCTTGAAGGCTTCCACCTCACTCATTCAGCCGGACCCCCTCGGATGCGGATTGTTCAGCGGGTCTGTTCGGCGCGGTTCTTCGTCGTGCGCACGACCTGAAACCGCTGGGCGCGCAGGGTCTCGTGTTCGGCGTTCACCACCTGCTTGGGCAGGGCTTCCAGCTTGCGTCCGAGGGCCCATTCCAGCAGGCCATCGGCGAGTTTGGGGTTGCGGGGTAACAGGGGACCGTGTGGGTAGGTGCCCAGCACCCGGCCCTGGATGGCCCCATCGAAGCCGTCGGTGCCGTTTCCGACACCTATCTCGATTCTGGCGAAGGGAGTTGCGTCGGAGCCAAGAGTGGTGAACCCGCCATGGTTCTCGAAACCGGTGATCGTGGTGGTGGAACCGTCTGGCAGGGTGCCCGTGCTGAGCACCTCACCGACTGCTCGTTCGTTGCCACGACGGGTCTCGATATCGAGCAGCCCCAAACCGGGATGGACCAATTCATCGTCGCCTACGGTAAATGACCGGCCACACAATTGGTATCCGGCGCACACCGCCAGCAGTACCGCGCCGCGATCTAGCCCGGTGCGCAGGCCATCGCCCTCAGTGGCGCTGAGGGCTTTGACCGCGGCCACCTGGGCCCAGTCTTCACCTCCGCCGAGCAGATAGACCAACCCATCGCTGGGCACCGGCTGACCGGGTTCCACGGTGACCACCTCGGCGGGTTCGCCCCGCCATTGGAGCCGCTTGGCGAGCACTTTGCCATTCCCGGCATCCCCGTAGATGCCGAGCAGGGATTGGTAGATGATGACGATCTTGTGGGTCATGACAGTTCAATTCCTCCCAAGCGGCACAACCGCAGGAATGCCGAATAAGTGGCCAGCACGTCAACGGCTCCGTCGAAGGGGCCATTCAGTGCCTCGGAGATATCTGGGATTACCTCGTGGTCCACCTCTGCATAGGACAACCGGATGGCCAGATCGGCTGCTCTCGGCCCGGTGCAGATGACCCGGCGCCCGGCGAGTTTCTCGTACTCGACATCCCACATCCATGACACATCGGTGCCATCAGCAATCAACGAATCGATGGCCAGGATCACCGGGTCGGATTCCATCACCAGCAGCGATTCTGCCCACCCAGCGGGGTTCTTGGCCAGCACTAGGCGGGCCCGGGTGTTGCCGAAGACCCCGATGGCGAAACGTCCCGCAGGAGACTCGACCCGGCGCATTCCGGTGATCGCGGCGTTCTCATCGATCCCCATCTCCACCGCCGCGGCCAAGGCGCAGGCGGCATTGCCGCGGTTGAACCGCCCTGGCACCTGTAACTGCAGCGGCCAGCGACGGCCATCGGCGGCCACCACCTCGTCCCCATCGACCCAGTAGTCGGCTGAGTGCTCGGTCAGTTCACAGCCGGGGCAGTCCCACCGGCCGTCCAGATGGGTGAGCATCGCTCCGCAGCCGGGACACAGCGCGGAATCCGCCGACCAGTCGGTGCCCAGGTTGACCCACACAATCTTGCGGGCGGGGGCCGCCGACCACGCCACGAGGGGGTCCGAGACATTCGCGATGACGACCGGGGCATTTTGTCCCGCCTGCTCCAGGGCACGACGCCACTTCTTGCCCAAGGCATTGATCTCGTGGTGGCGATCCAACTGGTCGCGGGAGAAATTGAGCATGATGAGCGTCTCGGGATGCCCTTTGGCGATGACGTCCGGCACCACCTGCTCGTCCACCTCGAGAACCGCCACCGGAGCGCTCGGATTGGTCGATAGCGCGGAGGTGATTCCCTCGCGGAGGTTTGCCCCGTCGGGGTTGGTGACCACCTGGGATTCCCCCAGGGCTTCCCGCATGGCGGCACTCAGCAGGTGGGTGGTGGTGGTCTTGCCATTGGTCCCGGAGACGACGGCGATCCGTTTGCCGGTGAGCAGGCGATCGAATAGCTCCGGATAAATCTTGCGCATCACCATCCCCTTGATGGATGCGCCGGACCCGCGCCCGGCGATGCGGGAGGCCCACGCTGCCGCGTTACCTAAGCCGAAGGCGAGGTGGCGGCGGATGGTGTCGACGATCGATGCTCTCACCTCGCCATTGTGGCAGATCGGTGGGAGGAATCACCTGCCGATCTGCCACAATGGCCAGTGGCCGGGGAGGAGTAGAGCCGCCCTGTGCCGTCCCATGTTTTCATGGAGAGGAAATCACTCGTCATCGCGATGAACTTAGGGTCACCTTTGTTGAAATCTCATGTATCCGGTTGTGAATCGATGCCGGTCGTGGGTTATGTTGCACAACATGTTCGAGGCGCAGAGCGACATTCTGGTGAGACGGCATCACGTCGATCTTGCCGGCGTTGCTGCCGCCATCTGTCGGGTCCGCTGAACTTAGCCCGACCCATCCGTGCCGGGCCTGCGCGCCCGGATCCCGGACATCACCTTACCTCTGGCAGGCGTAGGCCCTCACCCTCACCGAGAAGGCCTCATGAACGCCAACACCACACGTATTCGTCCATCGTCATCCGGTAAGTCCAACGGTCAATGGGCCGTCTACGGGCGCACGCCCCTCAACGCCAATGAGGAGTTCAAAGCCGTCGAGAATCCGCTCAGGGTGCGCGAACGCATCGAATCCATCTATGCCGCTGCGGGTCACGGTTCTATTCCCGCCGACGATCTGCATGGCCGTTTCCGCTGGTGGGGGCTCTACACCCAGCGTGACCAGTCCATCGGCGGCTCCCGGACCGCTTCACTGAGCCCGGAGGAACTGTCCGGGGAGCACTTCCTACTGCGAGTCCGGCTCGACGGCGGGGCGATCACCACCGGACAACTCAAGGTGGTCGGCGAGATCTCCCGGCGCTTCGCCCGCAACACCGCAGACATCACCGATCGGCAGAACGTGCAACTGCACTGGGTCGACATCGCCGATGTACCGGAGATCTGGCGGCTGCTGGAGGCCGCCGGGCTGCGAACCACCGAGGCCTGCGGCGATACCCCACGCGGCATCCTGGGTTCCCCGGTTGCCGGAATAGCCGCCGACGAGGTCATCGACCCGAGCGGGCTGATTGAGCAGATCCGGGAGCGCTACATCGGCGATCCGGAGTTGGCCAACTTGCCCCGGAAATTCAAGACCGCCATCACCGGGCATCCCTCGGTGGACGTGCTGCCCGAGATCAACGACATCTCCTTCGTCGGGGTCGTTCATCCCGAACTTGGCCCGGGCTGGGACATCTGGATCGGCGGCGGGCTGTCCACCTCGCCGAAGCTGGGGGAGCGGCTGGGGGTTTTCGTCGCCCCCGGCCAGGCCCTCGAAGTGTGGCACGCGACGATCTCGATCTTCCGCGACCACGGATATCGGCGGCTGCGCAACAAGGCAAGGATGAAATTCCTACTCGCCGACTGGGGTGTGGAGAAATTCCGGGAGGTGTTGGAACATGACTACCTCGGTTACCGGCTCGCCGACGGCATCCCCGTCGTGCCCCAGGGAGAGCCAGACCACGTTGGGGTGCACGAGCAGGTTGACGGACGCCGCTGGGTGGGACTTACCCCGATCGTCGGGCGCACCAGCGGCAGCTCGCTAATCGGCCTCGCGGAGGCCGCCGAGGCAGCCGGTTCCCGCAGGCTGCGGCTCACTCCATTGCAGAAAATCCTGGTCATTGATGTCGACCCACACCAAGTGGCCGGTCTCATCGCCCGCGCCGAGAAGCTGGGATTCAGCGCATCCCCGTCCAGATTCCGCCGCCACACCATGGCATGCACCGGTATCGAGTACTGCAAGATGGCCTTCGTCAACACCAAGGACACCGCTGCAACGGTCATCGCCGAGTTGGAGAACCGCTTCGCTGGGGTAGACATCGACGTGCCGATCACCATTGCGATCAACGGCTGCCCCAACTCCTGCGTGCGTATCCAGACCTCCGACATCGGCCTCAAGGGTCAGCTGGCCAAGGGCGCCGATGGGTCAGAGGTGGAGACCTTCCAGGTGCATCTTGGCGGTGGGCTGACCTCCGGGAACCGGCAAGTCCCCGGTCTGGGAAAGACTCTGCGGGCCCTCAAAGTGGACGCCGTTGATCTTCCCGACTATCTGGAACGAGTCATCCGAAGATTCCTCGGCGAACGAAACGACCAGGAGAGCTTCGCCCGGTGGGTGCACCGGGTTGATGAGGAGGCACTGCGATGAGCATCGAACCACTCACCCACGGACCGGGCCGGGTGCGCGGCCCAGAAGAACTGCATCGCATCGCCGAGTGGGGGGCCGGGCAACTGGCGGGTGCCACCGCTCAGCAGGTGGTGCGGTGGGCTGCCGAGACCTTCGGACGCAATCTGGTTATCGCCTGCTCAATGGCCGCCGACACCGTCGTCCCGCACCTCTTCGCCCAACGGATTCCGGGTGTGGACGTGTTGTTCCTGCAAACCGGGTTCCACTTTGCCGAGACCCTCGGCACCCGCGACGCATTGGCACATTCTCTGGACATCACCTTGGTGGAGGCTTTGCCGCGAATCACCGTCGACGAACAGGAGGCCACATGGGGACCTCGGCTCTTTGAGCATGACCCGGCTAAGTGCTGCATGATTCGCAAGGTAGAACCGATCAATCGGGAACTCGGTTCCTACGAGGCCTGGGTGACCGGACTGAAACGGGTGGACAACCCGCTGCGGGCGCACTCCGGGCTCGTCGAATGGGACGAGGCCCACCAGATGGTCAAGATCAACCCCATCGTGGCATGGACTGATGAGCAAGTGCGGGAGTACGCCGACCGTCACAGTATTCCGGTGAACTGGCTGCTCGATGAGGGTTATCCGTCGATCGGCTGCGAACCGTGCACCAGACCCGTCGCACCCGGTGAGGATCCCCGGTCCGGTCGCTGGGCCGGGCATGCGAAGACCGAATGCGGGCTGCACCAACTGCCTGGGGTGGAGGAGACACGATGAGTAGGCAATTGGATCAACTAGCGATGCTCGAATCCGAGGCCATCCACATCTTCCGGGAGGTGGTCGGCGAGCTTGAACGCCCCGTGCTGCTGTTCTCCGGCGGCAAGGATTCGGTGGTGATGCTGCACCTGGCCGCCAAGGCGTTCTGGCCCTGCCCGGTGCCGTTCCCGGTGCTGCACGTCGATACCGGGCACAACTTCCCCGAGGTCATCGACTACCGTGACCGCACTGTGGCCCGGCTCGGGTTGCGACTGGTGGTGACCAAGGTGCAGGACTACATCAAGGACGGGCGTCTGGCCGAGCGTGCCGACGGGACCCGCAATCCTTTGCAGACCCTGCCCCTGCTCGATGCGATCGCGGCCGGGCGGTTCGACGCCGTCTTCGGAGGAGGCAGGCGCGACGAGGAGAAGGCCCGGGCCAAGGAACGGGTGGTCTCCCTGCGCGATGAGTTCGGTCAGTGGGATCCACGCAACCAGCGCCCCGAGTTGTGGAATCTGTACAACCCCCGCCACCGGGTGGGCGAACACGTGCGGATCTTCCCTCTATCGAACTGGACCGAACTCGACGTGTGGCGCTGGATTGAGGCCGAGAACATCGAACTGCCTTCCCTCTACTACGCCCACGACCGGGACGTCTTCCGGCGCGACGGGATGTGGCTCGCTGTTGGGGAGGCAAACCAACCTCGCGCCGGTGAACGTGTCGAGCGTCGTCGGGTGCGTTACCGCACCGTCGGGGATATGAGCTGCACCGGCGCCGTCGAATCCGACGCCGACACCGTGGCCCGGGTCGTCGAGGAGGTGGCCCTGACCAGGATCACCGAGCGTGGCGCCACCAGGGCCGACGACCGACTCACCGAGGCCGCCATGGAGGATCGCAAGAAAGAAGGGTATTTCTGATGGCAACGCTCCTGCGTATGGCCACTGCCGGATCGGTGGATGACGGCAAATCCACCTTGGTGGGTCGGCTGCTCCACGACTCCAAGGCGGTTCTCGCCGATCAGCTCGAAGCCGTTGAGCGGGTCTCCCGGGACAAGGGTCTGGGCCACGTTGACCTGGCCCTGCTCACCGACGGCCTGCGCGCCGAACGGGAACAGGGCATCACCATCGACGTCGCTTACCGGTACTTCGCTACCGCCAAGCGGTCTTTCATCTTGGCAGATTGCCCCGGGCACGTGCAGTACACCCGCAATACCGTGACCGGGTCATCCACCGCAGATGTGCTGGTGGTCTTGGTTGACGCCCGGCACGGCGTTGTCGAGCAGACCAGGCGACACCTGGCTGTCGGACACCTGCTGCGGGTGCCACATGTCGTCGTCGCGGTCAACAAGATTGACCTTGTTGACTGGTCTGAACAGAGGTTCACCGAGGTGGCCGCCCAAGTGCACCGGGTGACGACCAATCTAGGCATCGAATCGGTCCAGGTACTGCCGGTCTCGGCGCTGATCGGTGACAACGTGGTGTCCAGATCGCGGCAGATGGACTGGTACACCGGACCGAGCCTGCTGGAATTTTTGGAAACCCTGCCTGCCGATGATCCTTCCACCCGGCACACCGAGACAGGTGAGGTTGACCGTCCGCTGCGATTTCCGGTGCAGCTGGCCCTGCGTCCCCAGGGCGCGGCCGTCGCCGAGGAACTGGGGGAGTACCGGGGCTATGCCGGTCAGATCAGTTCCGGAGTGATTCGCCGGGGTGAACGGGTGGTGGTGCTGCCCAGCGGGAAGCACACCACCGTCGTGGGAATCGACACCGCGTCCGGGGAACTGACCGAGGCATTCGCTCCGCAGTCGGTGGCCCTGCGGCTGGCCGACGAGATCGACATCACGCGAGGTGAATTGATTGCCTCCGCACAGGATGCCCCAGTGGTGACCAAGGATCTGAGGCTTACCGTCGTGTGGCTCCACGAGCGGGCTCTCACCCCGGGGGCCAAGGTTTTGGTCAAGCACACCACCCGCACGGTGCAGGGAATCGTCACGTCCATCGACGGCCGCCTCGATCTCGATTCGCTGGATGCGCGGCCCGCCGAGCGACTGGAACTCAACGACATCGGGCGCCTGCGCCTGCGGTTATCCAATCCGGTGATGGCCGATAGCTATGAGCAAAACCGCGGCACGGGATCGTTGCTGCTGGTGGATTCCCAGTCAGGGGCGAATCTAGCGGCCGGGATGATCGACGGCACCGGGGCCGTCGGGCTCGATGAGGAAGGACTGTGATGCGCAAGCTCCTGCTTCTTGGCATGGCAGGCCTGGTGGCTCAATTCGTTGATGGCGCCCTGGGCATGGGATACGGGGTGACCTCCTCGTCGATGCTGCTGGTGGTGGGGCTGTCCCCGGCCCTTGCATCCGCCTCGGTGCATCTGTCGGAGATCGGTACCAATGCTGCATCGGCCCTCGCCCATGTGCGGTTGGGGAATGTCGACCGGGCGATGGTCATCTGGCTCGGGGTACCCGGGGCGGTGGGTGCCTTTCTGGGGGCAACCGTGCTGTCGTCGGTGCCTACCGATGCCGGGGCGCCCATCATGTCGGGATTACTCGCCTGCTTGGGCGGCTACATTCTGGTCCGCTTCACCTGGCGTCCGCCCACCTTGCTGGGTTCCACCGGGCACAGTGCCCGGTTCCTAGCCCCGCTGGGTGTGATCGGTGGTTTCGTGGATGCCACGGGAGGCGGAGGCTGGGGACCGGTTACCACGACCACCCTGCTGTCGGCCGGGCGCTCCACACCACGTAGAGTGATCGGTTCGGTGAGCACCGCAGAGTTCCTGGTCTCCTCGGCCGCATCCGCAGGTTTTCTCCTGGGACTCGGTACGTCGGGGATCAGTCTCGGGATCGTCCTGGTGCTGCTGGCCGGCGGAGTAGTGGCCGCACCGCTTGCCGCCCTGGTGGTGTCCAAGGTGCCTGCGCGGATCATGGGCGTCATCGTCGGCGGGATGATCGTCGTCGTCAATCTGCGGGTGATTCTTGATGGGGTTGGCTTCCACGGTGGGGTGCACCAGATGGTCATCCTTGTGATGGTTGTTGCTTGGGCGGGGCTAGTGGGCAATGTGATCCGTGTGCACCGCCGGGTTTCCTCGGCCGCCGAGACGCCCCGGATGCTGGTGGGGGTGGGCAATGAGTGATCTGGTCATCGCCCTGCACGGGACCCGCAGCCGGCAGGGAACTCATGCGGCCGAAGAATTGCGCCGGGCAGTCGCCGGACGACTGCCCGATACCGAGGTCGTGACCGGTTTCGTGGACGTCCATGACATGCGGTTGGCCGACGTGGTCGCTGCCCGGGAGGATTGCGTCGTCGTGCCTGCCTTCCTCACCGCGGGATATCACGTTGACAATGACATTCCTGCGGCTCTAGGGAACGCTGGTGGCCGTGCGGTGGCTACTGCGCATCTGGGTGGGGAACTCGTGGGAGCGCTGGCCGACAGGTTGCGGGAGGCCGGCGGCCCCGGCGATGCCGTCGTGCTGGCCTCCATTGGGTCGTCACGCCCAGAATCGAATACCGAAGTCCACGAGGTGGCGCGGGCGCTCCAGCAGGTCATCGGCGTGCCGGTTCGGGTCGGGTTCATGTATGCCGCAACTCCCAGAGTCACACAAGCCCTCTCCCGGTTGCGTTCGGAGGGCTACCTGCGGGTGAGCGTTGCGGTCCATGCCCTTGCCCAAGGCAGGTACCAAGAGATCCTCGACGGGCTGGGGGCCGACGTGGTGGCCGGGCCCATTGGAGTGCATCCCACACTCGTCGATCTGATCGTGTCACGCTATCGGGAGGCTTTGGGTTCTAGCCGACTGAGCATTCACAGACGGCTCGCGATGCCGTCAAGCACCAGCCCCAGTCCGAAACTGAAACTGGTGTCCGGATCGGTGAGCGACGCAACGGGCTTTGGTGTGCTGCCAAACTCCTCACGGTCGCGCCGGGCCTGCTCTTCTGTGACGTGACCCAAGATGAAGTGCAGGCAGGTAGTGGCTGCAATGATCGCTTCGGCCGGGGATAGGCCTGCTGCGGCGATCAATGTGGCCGGGTGCCTCGTCGTGTCGTGCGTGGTCAGCTGGAACCCGCGGGCCGCGGAGACGAGTTCGGCAGAGTCGCGATGCGCTAGTAGCACCTGACGCAGGCTGTGCGCCCAGGCCTCGATGGCTTCTCGCCAGGTGCCCAAGGGTTCGAGGGCCTCGCAGAGGATTTGGTCGGCGACTCCGGCGAGCAGTGATTGCTTGTCGGGGAAGTAGTTGTACAAGGTTCCAGGCTGGACGTCGAGGGCACTTGCTACCCGGCGCATGGTCATGTCGGCCAGACCGTAGGCGTCCAGGATTGCCAAAGCGGCGGTGAGGATCTGGGAACGGGTCAGGGCCATGGCAGGAGTTTATGACCCACCCCACCGGTGAACATTGAGCATCTTTGACTGAACATCGTTCAATTCTGTTGGTAGAGTGTCGCGTGTAGGTCATCGGCGAGGGATGCTCGTCGTGTGCAGGAAGGGGTTGTGATGGATCTCGAGTCGATGGTGGCACGTGGCTTGGAGGGTATGTCCGTGAGCCGTGCCGAGGCTGCGGAGTTGCTCGCTACCCCGGATGCGGAGGTGATGACCATTGTCGCCGCCGCGGGTAGGGTGCGTCGGCACTTCTTCGGCAACAAAGTGAAACTGAACTACTTGGTGAGCCTGAAATCCGGCATGTGCCCGGAGAACTGCTCCTATTGCTCGCAGGCCCTGGGAGCGACCGCACAGGTGTTGCGCTACACGTGGTTGGATGAAGCCGAGGCCATCGAGCAGGTGCGTGCTGGTGTGGGGCGGGGAGCCTCGACGGTGTGTTTGGTGGCTTCTGGCCGGGGTCCATCGCGGCGTGAGATGGATCGTGTGGCTGGAATCGTTGAGAGTATTCGTGAGGAATATCCCGCGGTCAATATCTGTGCTTGCTTGGGCATCACCGACGAAGCTGGGACGCAACGATTGGCGCAGGCCGGGGTAAGCCGGTATAACCACAACCTGAACACGGCTGAATCCTTTTATCCGAGCATCTGTAGTAGCCATACGCATGCTGATCGGGTGTCGACGGTGCAGGCGGTGCATGCCAGTGGGTTATCGGCTTGTTCGGGGTTGCTTGCTGGGATGGGGGAGAGCGACGAGCAACTCGTTGATGTTGCCTTTGGGCTACGGGAGTTGAGTGCCGACTCGGTTCCGGTGAATTTCTTGTTGCCTTTTGAAGGTACTCCTTTGCATGGGTACTGCGGTCTTTCTCCTCAGCGTTGTTTGAAGATCCTTTCCATGGTGCGTTTCGTGCATCCAGATATTGAGGTGCGGGCGGCGGCGGGCAGGGAGTATCACTTGCGGAGTCTTCAACCGTTGGCTTTGGAGATCTGCAATTCTATCTTCTTGGGTGATTACCTGACCAGCGAAGGGCAGTCTGGTGACGTGGACCTGGCGATGATCGCCGATGCAGGTTTTGTGGTGGAGGAACTGGAATCCGGCAAGGCCGGTCAGGTATGCGCCGGGGACAACCAGGCGATGGCCGATGCGATCGCCGACGCTGGCGAGTTGCGACTCAGGCGTCGGGGCGCCGGGACCGGCCTGCCCGCCGGTGTGTGAGGAATGCCGGTGACCTCCTGCCTGGTAGCCGGTAGCCGCTGAGCAGGACGTCAGAGGAACAGTACGGTTCAACCATCGTTGGTCAATGACATGGGGGCTCCTTGGGCTACGTCTGTGGTCAGGACATGATCGTCGGCAGGATGGCGAAGGCCACGGTCTCCTGCGCGGCGGTGGAGAAGCCATGGCCCTCCCCATCCAGCGGCGTGAGGGTGGCGTGGGAGAAGGTGGTCACGGCTCGCTGAGAGTAGGACAGGGGAACGAGGTTGTCGTCCGTGCCGTGGAAGATGGTGACGGTGCCGTGGTAGCCCGCCATGTGGTCATAGATATCCATGTCCAGCATGTCGGCGTAGTAGCGCCTACCGACGGTCAGGCCCATGAAGTCCACGGTCTCAGGGATGTCCGAGGCTGTGGTGAAGCGCTGGCGGGCGTCGTCGAACAGTGAGAAGGCAGGGTAGAAGAGCACGATGTGCTCGACGCCGACGGGGTTCTGCTCGGCGACGAGGGTGGTGACCGTACCTCCCTGGCTGGCCCCGATGAGGGTAATGCGGGTGGGGTCTACGCCTTCGAGGCTTTTGACGAAGGTGAGAGCGTCCTGGAGGTTCTGGACCTCGGTCAGCACCGACATGTCGGTCATGTTGCCCTCGCTGCGGCCGAGGCCATAGCCCGAGCCACCGGCGAAGTCAAAGCTGTAGACCGCCACCCCGTGTTGGGCCAACAGTTCCTGCAGGTGCAGCTTCTGCTCGTGGTTGCCACCAAAGCCGTGACTGAAGATGACAACTGGATGCTCTCCGTCGCCCGCGGGACGGCGAAGCTTCCCGAAGATGCGGTTGCCCGCGCTGGTGAACCCATGTTCCTCGACGACCACCGAACCGGGGGTTGTTGCCGGGGGCGTGGATACAGAGCTGGTCGTCGGCACGTGGCTGACGCCGTCAGAAGCCGGCGCGGACATGGAGGGGGTTTCGGTTGCCGAGCATCCTCCCAGGCCGAGTGCCGCGCTGGCCACAGCCATCCCGCCGCCTAGCATGGTGCGCCTGCTGATGGTTGTTCCCAGGTAGTGCATGATGTGAGCCCTATCTATGGTGGTTTCTCGTTGACGGTAGTAGCTGAAGAAGGCGCGGGTAACCGAGTCGGCGTCGGCAGCCAGTTCCGCACGTCAACTCGGTTGTTCATGTCTGCAACGATAAGGTGCGGTGGCGAAACGAAACAGGTATAGCTCCTACCCCGCTCACACTGCCTGCCTTGGTTCTCTTTTCCAAAGTCACGCGGCTCGGCGTCCGTGAGGGTTGTCATCAACCACCGTCTTCAACAGGTACCTGTAACCGTCGCCTGCCTATATCACCCGTACCGAAACCGTCACACCTGCCTCCGCTTTCACTCGGCAGGTGAGCGCCTGTACCCGGCGACTTCCACACCCGCCACTCCTCGATCTGCAAGAGGCGTGTGGTCTTAGAAGCAGGTTCGAGCGGAGGCCACTGACGCAGAACCAGCAGATCCCTGCGCTTGCCAACAGGGTGCTCCCACTCCAGGCAGCGCGTCACCTCCTACGAGGTGACGAGCTGCATCAACTCGGTGTAATCGGTCACGACGTCGTATGTGACGTCGTTGCCGTTCTTCTCGTTGAGTGATGCGAAAAACTTGCGGGCGCACTCGATCTTGGCATCTTCGACGCCCTTGAGCTGGAGTGTGGATAGCGAGCCCTTGGTCTCGGCGACGAAGTAGACGTGCTTGACGCTGCCCTCGGTGAACGCGATGGCCCAGTCGGGGTTGTAATCACCGACTGGCGTCGGGATGAAAAATCCGCGTGGGAGCTTCGCGTAGACAGCGACCTCGTGGCTGGTATCGAGCTCAGTAACGAACTCGCGCTCGATCTTGGAGTCGGTCACCACGTAGTCGTAGATGTGCTTCTTGAGCTTCTTCCCCGCCTTTGAAAAGTCTTGGGCAGTTTGGTTCTCAGTGAAGATCGCGGAGTCGAACCGGTCTTCGAGTGCATCGTAGGTGAGGTGCTCGACGATGACGGTGGCCTTCTGCTCGTTGATGAGTCGTGCCGCTTCGGTGATGAACTGCTCCGGGTTGAGGCGGAACTTCGCGAAG
>ERZ772986.96-NODE-96-length-53653-cov-26.258461_pt1 | contig 53653 bp, 49 predicted proteins | sample MGYA00511898_ERZ772986 | MGnify/ENA primary metagenome ERZ772986 (study PRJEB29015, sample SAMEA2737934) | human oral metagenome | biome: human oral; feature: human-associated habitat; material: dental | place: China | collected 2148 ... | reverse complement strand
TCAACCACCTCATCGTCTCCAACACCGACACCTGGGAAGAAAAACAAGGCCACTAGATGGCCGTGTGGGTAAGGACCTACGCCACCACCATCGCCGCAGTTCCCGCGCACATGAGAGCCAGGCCCAGGAGGTAGCGCCGCGTGAAACGCTCGTGAAACGCCACGGCTGACACCGCGACGGTCACGAAAATCGACAGCTTATCGATGGGCACCACGACCGAGGCAGGCCCATCCTTCAGTGCGTGATAGTGCGCCAGCCACGACGCGCACGTCGCCGCGCCCGACGCGACGATAAACGCCAGCTCCCGGCCGGGAATCGACCGGACCTCGCCAAGGCGTCCCTGCATGCACACGATCACCCACGCCATCGCCAGCACCACCAGCGTGCGCACCGCCGTCCCCAGCGTCGGATCCACACCCGAAATGCCGACCTTCCCAAGGATCGACGTCAGCGCCGCGAATAGTGCGGACGCGAGCGCGAACGTCAGCCAGCTGCCACCCCCCGCGCAGCGCACGCGGCAGGCCTGAGAGGTCGGAAGGCTCCACCATGAGAAGCGTTCCCACCGTGATGACGATGATTCCAAAGCTGCCCCACACGCTCACGGGTTCACCCAGCAGGATGAGCGCAAGGATGATCGCCAGGACCGTCGATAGCTTATCGATGGGGGCGACGCGGGAGACGTCCCCTCGAGACAGTGCCGCGAAGTAACACAGCCACGAGGCCCCCGTCGCCAGTCCGGACAGAACCAGGAACAGCGCAGAAGTCCCACCGATAGACGCAACGCCAGAAGCGGAGCCCGTCACAAGTACCATGCCCCACGCGCCAACGGCCACGACAACTGTGCGCAGCGCCGTCGCGACAGTCGAGTTCGTCGACGCGACGCCCGCCTTAGCGAGGACGGATGTCAATCCTGCAAACAGGGCAGACAAGCAGGCCGCGACGATCCACATGAGACCAGCCTAGGCCCGAGGCTGAGGTCTCCGCATCTGAGAAAAATGACGGTGTGTCATGTGCACCAGACTGTGGAAAAAGTAGGTTATAGTTGTCGCGTATCCAGGCCTCGTATTGGGGTCACAACGCAGTGTAAAGGAACGAGATGAGCGACAACCTTGACGAGCTCGGCGTCAACGGCGAATTCGAAGAAAACGGCCGAGAGATCGTGCTCGACACAAGCGGCGAAGCGGAGCTGACAGAAGAAGCCTCCGATGGCATCGCTGAGCTGCGCGAAACGATCGCACAACAGGACTCGGAGGCCGAACAGTACGCGATCGAGTTCCTCAAGAAGGTCGTGCGTATCCGCGGCGTGCGCATTACCCGCGATGAGTTCCTGCGTCAGGAACTGCGCAAGCTCCACATGAGTGACGACGCGATCGCGCGCGCAGTCGACTCGAACCCAGTGCTCGCAGGCGTGTCCTTGACCGATCTCGACAAGCTCGCCGACGGCATCATCTCCTTCGAGACGAACAAGTCCGCGGCGATGTCCTTCGCTGCGGGCATCCCCGGCGGCTTCGCGATGCTCGGAACGGTCCCCGCAGACCTGATGCAGTACTACGTGCACGCGTTTCGGATCATGCAGAAGCTCGCGTACCTCTACGGCTGGCGTGAGCTCCTCAGTGACATGGATGAGGTGGATGACGAGACAATCGGTGTCCTCGCGATGTTCTTCGGCGTCATGCTCGGCGTCGGTGGCGCGGCCCAGTCGCTGACGACGTTCGCCCGCTCGGTCGCGATGCCCGCGTTCCAGAAGCAGGTGACGAAGCAGGCTCTCACGAAGACCTCGTGGTACCCGGTGATGAAGCATTGCCTGCGTTTCATCGGTATTAACGTGACGAAGAAGAGCTTCGCGCAGGGCGTCTCCAAGGTTATCCCCGTCATTGGAGGCGTCGTGTCGGGTGGCATGACCCTTGTGTCGCTCCAGTCCCAGTCCACTCGCCTCAAGGGCCACCTGCGCGAGCTGCCGCCTCCCGGAGTCGACGCTGCGGTCTGGAAGCAGTCGGTCAGCGACGCGACCCCCGAGGACCAGGGGCTGGGCGTGCTGGATAGCGCCCAGCAGGCACTGGAGAGCACGACAAAGGTCGTTGCCGACGGCGCGACGAGCGCTGCCTCCGCGATTGCCGATGGCGCGACGAGCGCTGCCTCCGCCATCACCAGCGGCGTCAAGGGGCTCTTCGGTTGGAATAAGTAGCATCTCGGAGATGAGGCCGGGGCTGGGGATGCGCTTAACCACGAACGAAGCACAGGCCTCGGCGCAGAGTTTAACGGGCCACTGTTTCCTACTTTTTCAGCCCCGGGAGAGGGAAAACCTGCCACCATATGCGGGTGAATGAGACGACGAAACCGGCCCTGGCCTCGTCCCAGACCGAGGCGGGCCCCCTGATCCTGCAGGCCTTCGCCTGGGACATGGCGCCGGACGCCAGCCACTGGCGCTACCTCGCCCAGCACGCCCAAGCGATTGCGGACCTGGGTGTCACCATCATCTGGCTGCCACCCGCCTACAAGGGACACGAGGGCATCAACGACGTCGGCTACGGCGTCTACGACCTGTACGACCTGGGCGAGTTTGACCAGCGTGGCTCCGTGCCCACGAAGTACGGGACGAAGGACGAATACCTGGCCGCCATCGAGGCCCTGCATGAGGCGGGAATCGCCGTGTGCGCCGACATCGTCCTCAACCACCGCATGGGCGCCGACGCGACCGAGACCGTGCGAGCCACCCCGATCAACCCCCAGGACCGTCATGAGGCCATCGGCGAGCCCGAGATGATCGAGGCGTGGACCCGCTTCACGTTCCCGGGGCGCGCGGGCGCGTACTCGGACTTCACGTGGGACTGGACGTGCTTCCACGGCGTCGACTGGGACGAGGCCACCAAGCGCAACGGCCTGTGGCTCTTCGAGGGCAAACACTGGAACGAGTCCGTCGACACGGAGTTCGGCAACTTCGACTACCTCATGGGCTGCGATGTGCACGTCACCGAACCCCGAGTCAGCGAGGAGCTGGACCGCTGGGGTCGCTGGTACGTCGAGACGACCGGCGTGGACGCGCTGCGTCTGGACGCCGTCAAGCACGTGGGTTCCGACTTCTACGCGCGTTGGCTGAGCGACCTGCGCACCTCCACGGGCCGCCTTCTGCCCGCCGTCGGCGAATACTGGAACGGCGACGTGCGTGAGCTCGAAAGCTACCTGGCGAGGGTCTCCGACGTCATGCTCTTCGACGTTCCCCTGCACTACCACCTCCACGACGCGTCGATTTCGGACGGCAACGTCGACTTGTCCCGACTGTGGGAGAACACGCTGACGGCGTCCCACCCCGACCAGTCCGTCACGTTCGTCGAGTACCACGACACCCAGCCCGGCCAGTCGCTGGCCTCAACGGTTGCCCCCTGGTTCAAGGCGGCCGCTTACGCCCTCATCCTCTTCCACGAGGCTGGGGTTCCCTGCGTGTTCTGGGGTGACCTCCTCGGTTCTCCCGATTCTGACGACCTGCCCGCCGTGCGCGAGCTGCCGATCCTCATGGGGATCCGTGCCCGCGCGGCCGTCGGACGCCAGCACAATGCTTTCGACGATCCCGACGTGGTCGGTTTCGCCCGCGAAGGCAAGGAAGAGATTCCCGGCTCCGGATGCGCGGTCATCCTCTCCGACCGTATGGCGTCAGACAAGACGCTCTACGTTGGAACGCGCCATGTGGGCGAGGAATGGGAATGCGTCATCGGTGGCCACCCGAGCGTGCGTGTCGCGGATGATGGGACCCTCACCGGCACCGTGAGCGACGGAGGCCTCAGCGTCTACGTGCCGCGCGCGTGAGCGCATCACACGCCCCGGCCTCGTCCCCGTCGACGAGGCCGGGAAACGTGTGCGTACGAGCGCTACTCCTGGGTCCCACCCAGGGCGGGAATACGTTCGATCTGATCCTTGAAAAAGGCCTCGGCCGACGCGACGAAACGCTCGATGCTGGTCGATACCTGCGCGTCCGTGAGCCCGTAGCGGGCGGTGACGAACTGCTCGGCGCACAGGCGCTGACGGCCGTCGTCCAGCGACGCCACGTAGACCTTCGGCCACGTGGTCGCTCCGTTCCAGTCATTGCACGCCTGAATGAGGCGCTGACGAAGCTCCATCGACACGTCCTCGGGGATCGCGGCCCACATGCTCAGGTCCGTGCCATCGTTCGCGATCGAAAAAATGAAGTAGCCGCGCCCGATACCCATGTGCAGGCTCTGGTCTTCCACCCTGTAGTTGAAGTCGTTACGGTCGAAGTAATCGATCAGCCGTTGCACGTTGAGGGGACGTACAACGGTGCGGCGCGAAATGGCGGCCTTGCACTCGGCGATGATTTCCGGCGCGTCCTCGTTGGATGGATCCATGGCGACGCACTGCTCCAGGTACGTCAGCGCGCTCTCCTCCTCGTCCTGCCAGTACAGGGCCGTGCCAATCCGGTAGTACCAGCGCGGGTCCGCCATGCCTTCAGCTTCGACGCTGCGCAGCAGCTCGATCGCGTGCTTGATGTGATCGCGGAAAGAATCCATGTAGGGCTGCGCGTAGTTGATGTAGGCGCGCGCCAGCAGACTCGTCAGCTCGTAATCCATCGCCGACGGGGGCTGCCCCTCGATGAGCGCGATGATCTTTTGGTGTTCCTTCTCCTCGTGCAGGAGATTAATCTGGTCGATGAGCGACGAGCGAGAATCCACGGAATCTCCTTCAAACGATGCCGAATGTGACTGCCTGATCACAAGCATAACAGGGCGCGTGTCGGCTCTGTGTCGCTGATGGAACGCTCGCTGTGTAGGCTGACAGGATGGACCAGACCGGCATGAATGAGGGCCGCGTGAACGACGACCTGCGTGCGCGTATGAGCGAGGCCGATGCCGCCCAGTGGGACGAAATCCAGCAGTGGAAGGCCTCCCAGCTGAGCGACAAACGCCCCCGCGCTATCACGCAGAAGATGAAGTCGGCAGCCCTCGCACCGGTGGGCAAAGCAGTGTCCATTGCGCGCAAGGTTCCCGGCGGGGAAGCGCTGAGGCGAACCATGTCATCCGCAGCCCTCGGACTGGTCGAGCTGGCTGCCTCCGCATCCGAGGCCTCGGTGCGCCGCACGCGCATCCTCAAGGCTTATCGCGCGGCCGGACACGACGTGACAAGCCTGCGAGACATCCGCTCTCTGCCTCTCGACCAGGTGCTCGCGGTCAAGCCTCGCCTGAGTCTCGCATACTCGGGTACGGCAGCCGCGGAGGGGGCGGTCAGCGGCGTGTTCGCCTCCGGTGGCTCCCTCGCCGCTGTGCTCGGCATGGGCGTCGCGTCGGCGCCCGGCGTGGGCGTCACCGCCTCGGCGATGGCCGTCGATATTACGACCTTCCTGGCAGCAGCCACGCGTCTCGTCGCCCACACCGCTGCCTACTACGGCTACGACTCCGAGGATCCCTCAGAACGCCTCTTTTCCACGATGGTGCTCTCCCAGGCGATCGACCCGGCCGGCAGCGGGCGTGACTTCGTCGTCGAAAAGCAGGCGACGATGCTCGCCTTCAGCCAGGTGATGCGCGACCTCGCGCGCAAGGGATCCCTCGAATCGCTCGGCGGAAGCGCGATCGTGAGCGCCATGAAATCACTCTTCTCAGCGATGGGCGTTCGTCTGGCCAGCCGCAAGCTCGCCCAGATCGTTCCCGTCGCCGGAATCGTCGTGAGCGCAGGGCTCAACGCGGCGCTCATGCGCACCATTGGGGAGACGGCGGATCACCTCTACCGGGAACGTTTCCTCGCCGAGCGTTACGGGCGGGTGGCCGACAGCGGAGAGGCCTCAAGCGCCCTCGTGGTTTCCCCACAGGGCACGGATATCAACGCGGACGTCGCTCGCTACCTCGAACTGACCGAGGCTGAGAGTCGTGCGTAGTAAGGTGGCGTCCCTCTTTCAGGCGAAGGGCTTCGGCGTTGGTGGCGGATGCGAAAACGCTACTGCCTGATGGTGCGCAGAGGACGGTCATGAGCGAAAGCACGGAGGAGATGAACGACGCGATCGACGAGATGCGTGCGCGCATGAGCACTGACGACCTCGCCCAGTGGGACGCAATCCAGGAATGGAAAGCCGCGCAGATTCGCCCCATCAGGCCTCGTGTCATCTCGCAGCGTATTCGCTCGTATCTGCTCGCGCCCCTCGCGAAGGCCGTTTCTCTTGCCCGCAAGGTGCCCGGCGGGGCGGCTGTCACTGGTGCGGTGGCCTCTGGGATCCTCAAGCTCGTCGAGCTCGGGACATCAGCCGCCGAGTCTTCGATCAGCTGCGAGCGAATCGTGAGGGCTTTCCGTCGGGCTGAGTGTGATATCGAGTGCCTCGAGGACATCCGACACTTGAGCCTGGCGCAGATTCGCTCAGTGAAGCCGCACCTGAAGGTGGGCTATTGCGGGGTTGCGGCCGCCGAGGGAGCGATCAGCAGCATCGTCGCGTCGGGAGGATCGGTCGCTGTGCTTGCCGGACTAGGTGTTGCCTCGGCCCCCGGTGTCGGCGTGGTGGCGGCCGCGATCGGACTCGACATTATGACGTTCCTAGCATCCGCGACGCGCCTGGTTTCTCACACGGCTGCCTACTACGGGTACGACACCGAGGACCCCGCGGAAGACCTTTTCGCCGCGATGGTTTTGTCCCAGGCGATATCTCCGGAGAACGAGGGCAGCGCCTTCGTCGTCGAGAAAGAGACCTCGATGCTCCTTCTCAACAAGGTGATGCGTAAGCTCGCCAGGCGCGGATCGATGGAGACCATCGGGAACAATGCACTCACCGCGTCGGTCAACTCCCTGTTCGCGGCTCTCGGAGCGCGTCTCGTCGGCATGAAGATCGCCCAAATTGTGCCGATCATCGGCATTATCGTGGGCGTGAGCCTCAACGCGTCCCTCATCCGCACCATCGGCGTGACGGCGGATCACCTCTACCGCGAACGTCTTTTGATGGAGCGTTACGCGCAGGGGGAGGATGAGGATTCCCCCGCAGCGGGTGCTACGGGGGAATCCAACGAAGATGATCTGGATGCGCAGATCACGCGCTACGTCGAGCTAGCCGAGGCCGAGGGACGCCGATAGCGCGCCCGCACGATCAGCTCCTCGAGTTCCAGTTCTGCCAGTCGTTCCAGTCGTCGTCCTGAGCGTCGACCGAGATCATCGGCATGCGCGCGGACGAGGCCTGGTCCTCGTTCTCCGCCTCAATGGCGTCGTTGTGGTCCTCGCGCTGCTTGCGGCGCTTGCCCCAACCCCAGCGCTTGCGGCGCTTCGACTCGCCCTCCTGTTCGCGGCGTGCCTCCTCATTCCATGAGAATTCGGAGTTCCAGTCTTCCTGGAATTGGGCGGGTACCGCCGGCGCCTGGGGCGTGACGGACGGCTGCGGGGCGACGGACGCCTGGGGGGCCTGGGGGGCCTGGGGCATGGTCGGCGTCTGCGGTACGAACGGAGCCGGGGGCACGGCCGTCTGAGGCGCCTGTGTATGCGTGACCTGAGGCGTTGTCGGCACGTACGGCGCGGCCGGGGCAGCGGGAGCGGCTGCCTGTTCGGGGGCAACAGGTGCGGTCTCGGCGCGTGTCGTCGCAGACCAATCGAAGGAATTCACCCGGCGTACACGAGGAATCTGGGCCGTCGGGAGCTCACCAGCATCGATCACGGGATCAAACGAGGCCTGCTGCCTAGGCTCAGGTTCGGGCTCGGGTGCGGGAGGGACGATGAGTTCCGGCTCAGGTTCGGGCTCGGGCTCGGGAACAACGATGGTTTCCGGTTCGGGCTCGGGCTTGGGTACGACGACGGGTTCCGGCTCAGGGACGACGGCCGGTTCCGGGACGACAATGGGTTCCGGCTCGGGCTGGGGGATGACGATCGGCTCTGGTTCGGGCTGAGGAACAACGATGGGTTCTGGCTCAGGTGCGACTCCATGCCGAACCTTCGGGATCAGCATTGTTGCAGGAGCATCATCTTGGTCTGCGGGCGGCGCCGGCACAGGGGCCGAGACGCGCGACTCGCTATGTGCCAGCTCAGTTGTCGGGTGCTCGTGGTAGACATCGGCCTCGTGCGTGAGGGCCGTGGCCGTCGAGACCTGCTCAGCGGGGATGCCCCGGGCGGGCGTCGGAATATCCGCAGGAGCAGGAACAGGATCTGCTGGAGCTGAGGGCATATAGCGATCGGAGCGACGCTGGGGGGCACCGGCAAGCGCAGTGGCGTCCTGCCCCTGGGGGAAACCCGGAGCATAGTTCGCAGCAGGTACGTCCGACCCCTGAGCCATCGGCTGCATCGGCTGTGTCGGCTGCGCAGGGAAAACAGCGGGGCGGTGCCCGTCGCGCGAGCGCCTGCGCTTTGGAGGCTTCGCTTCCTGAACGGGAGCCTCGGGCGCGGGAGCAGCAGGTTCGGGACGCGACTTGTGCTGCCAGACAAAGCCGGTATCACGCGGCTTGGGCTGTGGGAGCGAGGCGAGATCGAGCGCAGACGAATCGGCTGCGGAGGGGCGTCGCGTTGCCTCGGGCGAAACCGTTGCTTCTCGGCCCTGATCCACTGCCGGAGCGGTGGCAGTCCGTAGCGACATGTCTACGGATCGATCCGCAGCGGAAGGCCCCGAGGCCTGCGTCCCCTGAGGGGCGCTCGGGCGACGTGCGTGGGACGGAGATGCGCTCTGTCCTGCCCCCTGGTTGGACTCCTTCGAGCGCTTTGAACGAACCACGTAAATGACGATGACGACGACCAGCGCGATGACGATGAGGCCGACGATTAAGGCGATCAGCAGCCCGAGAGAGGGGCCCGAAGAGGAATCGGAATCGGACGAGGCGGGGGCTGAGCTGGCGGAGGGCGCTTGACTGCCGGGAACAGGCGTTGCGCCCCACAGATCCTTCAGTGCGTTCGCACCGGCCGCCGCGGACGGATTCCCGCCGGCAGCAAGTGTTCCGTTCACCGTGATGACCTGCGGGACAGTGCCCGTCCACGTCGGCACGGAGAGTGCTCGTCCCTCGTAGGTCGTTGCAGAGGTCGCTGCGCCCGATGTTGCGGACTGTACTTCGCCTTCGACGCTGAGAGACACGGAGGCGAAAGTGAGGGAAGTGCCGAACGTTTTTCGATACGCGGCAAGGGTCTGGTCGGTGCGAGCGGAGAGCATGAATGCCCCCGAGTTCTGGAGGGTGAACTCGGATTCATCCTGGGCGCGGGTGTACATCAGCTGCATATGGCAGACGGTGGCATCGTCGCGCGTCACGAACTCGACGTGCTGGTCCGTGGAACTACCCGCGTATGGTGTGCATGTGGATTCGCTCATCGTCCGAGAGGGATCGACGATGGTCAAGGTGTCGACGAGCTGGCCGTCCTTGGTGAGGACGTATGCCTCCGATAGGGTCGGGGCGTCCGCTGCGTGAGCGCCGAATACGACGGTCGACGTGATGAACAAAGCCCCGAGCGTGGCGCACAGGGCGCGAAAGAATCGCATGCAGTCCTCCTGATATGAACCACTCGATTATCGTCTGTTCGTGGATACAAAGCAACGAGGGGTGCTCGTAGTGATCTAGTCTGACCGGTCGTCAAATAAAAGTGTGCGGGCTGTCAAAGGCGTGCGTCCCGTATTGACAAGGTGTGATCGTGTCCTGTCACGTAGTATGACAGGTATCTACTGAGGTCAGGTTTTCGATGACTGGTTGGGTGAAAAACTGGTGAACTGAGGAGGGGCTCTGTGAAGTGTCGACCTGCCACGCGTGCCGATATTCCCGAAATGACACGAATTATCACCGAGGGATTCCTTGACTATCCTTTACACATCATGCTCAAGCCTTACCTCTACCGTGCGGAGCACTACCCGGAATGTGTCACTGCAATCAATCGGATGCTTGCGGATTCGTATCAGCGGGTCCTTCATGCCCTCGTCGTTGAGCATGAAGGGCGGGTCGTAGGCACGGCTCTCCTGCATGATCGCAAGGTTGGATTCATTCGCAGCTTCCTCAGTGGGGGGTATGAGTTCTTTCGCTATGCTCCACCGTTGCTCGTGAAAGAGTTCTCGGATGTTGTCGATTCCGCGGACCAGGTGACAATCGATAAGGGTGACTTCGAGTGGTATCTCGAGGTGCTCTCCGTCGATAGGCGGATGCGAGGGCGCGGTGTCGGTCGTTGGCTTGTCTCGCAGGTTCTTCCCGACTATGTGGCCAAGCGCGGTGGGCGCGCGTATGGATTCGTGACCTCGACCGAGGAAAACGCGCACTTCTACCTCAACGGTGGGTGTGAGCTTCTGGATCGATTCGACATACATTTGCGTGATGAAACGTGTCCCATTTGGTCCTTTCAGAGGCGCGCAGAGCTTCTTTGATAAGTGAGCAAACGGGCCAATCGCGTTGCGCTCCGGCCTTTCGCACGGAAACTTGCTTTTTTGCAGGTCATGGCGCGTGATGCACGTCCCGCAGTTCCGCTTGACTTCAAGGGCTTGAGGTCTTTTAGGGTGAAGCTATGGCAGGAAATGGCTCCGGGCGCACGTACTCCATTAAGGAGGTAGCGGCGCTCGTTGGCTTGCCCCCGTCCACCCTGCGCTATTACGAGGATGTCAGCGTTATTCCTGCCATCGCTCGCGATGCCTCGAGCGGGCATCGCATATACACCGAGGATGATCTTGAACTGCTGACGTGGGTGTCGTGCCTGTCCGCTTCCGGGATGTCGATCGCGGACATGCGTGAATATGTCCGGTCTGGCCTGGGTGGGGAGAGGGATATCTCCGAGTTTGTGACCCTGCTGGAACAGCAGGATGCCCGCCTCCAGGAGGAGGGGCAGATTATTGAGCTTCGTCGCGAGTTCTTGCGCACAAAGATTGCCTACTGGCGCGCGATTAAACACGGGGATGCCTCAGAAGCTGAGCGCTTGGATATTGATGCGCGCGCGCTCGCGGAGCGCCTCAAGAAGTGGTCAATGCGTTCGTGAAAGCCTAGTGGGGCGGTCTTCATGCCTGCTCCGAACTCCGCCCCGCTAGGGGGCACGGGGCCGCGTATCCGGGTTGGATGCGCGGCCCTCATTCATGGTCGCCCCAGAGTCCAGTAGGGGATGTGTCGTCTCAGGTAGGCCATCTCCCGCTCGATCGTTGGAGCAAGGTGCTCCCAGGTGAGAGCGTCGTCCCCGTGCCATGCAATTTCGCCGATGACGAGGAGTCTGGGGAGGAGGTGGTAAAAGAGCAGGTCTGGGGTCGTTACCGAAGTGGACCAGGCGACGGCCTCGACGCCTTTGAGTCGCTTGCTGTGGAGCATTGGCGGGAGCTGATCAGCGAGCTGGCGCGCGGTGAGTGGGGACTGGGGTGACGAGGGGTCAGCTGCGGGGTGGTTGAGGGTGAGCAGGTCGGAGTCTGCGAGTACCCATGAGGCGCCCGACGTGGCTGCATCCTCGTTCTCGGTTCCGCTGTGGCGTGAGGAGAGGAAGATTGTCCCAGGTGGTGGGCCGCCGTAGGCGTGGATTGCCATGTCCCATGCGGCCGCGCGCCGGCCATGGAAGTGGAGGACGCGCATGGCTCTGTCGATGAAGAGGCGCTCAATGTCTTGTCCCGAGCCGAGACCAGCCCGTGCGAGCCGTCGATCGCGTTCCCACTGGCTCCAGTCGGTCCAGGGGATACCGATATGGATGATGGGGGAGGGGAATAGGTCGCACGCGTGGTGGAAGGCTGCCTCGACGAATTGGAGGGATGAGGCGAGGGGCCACAGCGTTGAGTTGTCCTCTTGGGGGGAGACGAGGTCGGGGTTGCCCAAGTGCGGGTATGCGCGGATTGTGGCGCCGGCTGCGGATGGGATTGAGATTTCCGGAATGATGCTCACGTCCCGCTGCGCGGCGAAGCGAACGAGGTGTCGAATGTTTGCGTCGGAATAGAAGCCCTGCGTTGTGTGCGCGGGCGATGTGCGCCATGTGCCCGATCGTTGAGGCGCGCACGTGCGGTCGTACCAATGTGCGGGATCTCGTGGAATCTGTGCTCCGACAGATGTGAGCGCCGGGTAGCCGGGTACTGGGAGACGCCAGCCTGCATTGTCTGTTAGATGCCAGTGCAGGATATTCAGGCGGTAACGCGCCATGACGGTGATGATGAGCTCCATGACGGGGACTGGCCAGAACGTGCGTGTGGAGTCGATGAGGAGGCCGCGCCATGAGCATGCCGGTGGCCTGGTGGGATCGTGAGGGAAATGGCGAATATCTTCCGACTGTCGGGTTTGTTGTTTAGGGATACAATATCTCTGCTAATGTGAACCTAGTCATACTCAAAGAGGAGTGTTTCATGCTGTCGACCGACACAGTGTCTCTGAACCCCAACCCGCTCGTGCAGGCCCTCGGAAAGCCCGCGAAGGAGTTTACGAAAGCCGACATCATCGGCTATATCGAGGACAACGGCATCCAGATGCTCAACCTCCGCTACGTCGGAGGGGACGGACGCCTGAAGACCCTGAACTTCGCGATCCAATCCAAGGCCCACCTCGATCGGGTGCTGACTCTCGGAGAGCGCGTCGACGGTTCCTCCCTGTTCACATTCGTCGAGGCGACCTCCTCGGACCTGTATGTCGTGCCGCGCGTGGCTACCGCATTCCTCAATCCCTTCTCGCACATCCCGACCCTCGATATCCTCTGTGGCTTCTACGATGTTGACGGCCGCCCCCTGGCCTCGGCGCCCCAGGAAATCCTGCGGAAGGCTCAGCGAGCGCTCAAGGAGGAGACGGGCTGCGAGCTGCAGGCCCTCGGTGAACTCGAGTACTACCTCTTCTCGGAGGAAGAGGAGCTGTTCCCCGTCGAGCCTCAGCGCGGCTACCACGAATCCGGGCCCTTCTCTAAGTGGGAGGACGTGCGCACGGCGACTCTCGCGCACCTCGTTGCCATCGGTTGCTCGGTGAAGTACGCCCATTCCGAGGTCGGTAACTTCGTCGCCGACGGGCGTCAGATGGTTCAGCAGGAGATCGAGTTCCTACCCGTCGATGCGCTGGATGCTGCCGACCAGATGGTGCTCGCCAAGTGGGTGCTGCGCGAAGTTGCCCATTCCTATGGCATTCATGTCTCCTTCTCGCCGAAGATTGCCGTGGGGCAAGCCGGATCGGGCATGCACTTCCATACCCGCATCGTCAAGGACGGCGTCAACCAGTTCTCGACGGGATCTGGCCTGACGGACACAGCGCTCAAAGTGATCGGAGGCTACCTGTCGCACGCAGCATCGCTGACAGCGTTTGGTAACACCGTCCCCACCTCATTCCTGCGCCTTGTTCCCCATCAGGAGGCGCCAACCTCGATCTGCTGGGGCGACCGCAACCGCTCCGTTCTGGTGCGCGTACCTCTCGGCTGGCAGAACATCGACGATTCGATGTTCCGTGATGCCAACCCCATCGAGCCGCCGATCGCCGACCTGCCCAATGACTCTCAGACGGTGGAGCTGCGCAGCCCCGACGGGTCCGCAGCGGTCCACCTGCTCCTCGCCGGCATCGCCGTCGCCGCGCGTATTGGCCTGACCGAGCCGGGCATGGAAGAGTACGCGCGTGAGCGCAAGGTCGACGGCGACGCATCGCAGACCCCCGGCCTCGACCAGCTGCCGCCCTCCTGCTTCGAGGCCGCCGGCAGGCTTCTCGCCCAACGCGAGGACTACGAAGCGAAGGACGTCTTCCCGTCGGGCCTCATCGACTCGTGGGCGTCCCGCCTCATCGACCTGGGTGACGAACACCTGCGTGATGACCTGGCGGACTCGCGTGTCTCTGTCGAGGAGCTTGTGGAGCGCTACTTCCACATCGGCTGATCCATCGACAAGTGGCCCCGACCACGTCCCCGAGGCCGGGGTCACTGTGGTCTATGGCCGACTAGGAGTGGTCGGGTGGGGAAAAGCGTTCAGCGCCCGACTGCGCGTCAGAACGGTCGCGGGCCTGCGCGCTCGCGGGTGCATTCTCCTCGGACGTTGACGAGGGCGGCGCGAGAGACCGCCTCCCGTAGGGGGTGGCAGCACTCTTTCGTGCGGAAGCGGAACGTCGCTGTGCCTCGCGCAGCGTAGCATCACGGTCGAACTGCGCGTCGGCAGCCGCCCGGCGCGAACGCGCCGATCGTCGCGCGAGACCGGTGATAACGGCCAGCGCAAGGACACCAGCCGTGATCGCCATAATCGGAGTCAGCGACCGTGCGGTGGAGGTGTGCTCGCGTTCCCGCGGGGATGAAGAAGACGCTGAAACGGGCGCCGACGGTGATGGGCCGGTGGAGGAGGCCGCGGTGGGCGCGTCGGCGTCAACGGTGCCCGTCGCGCTCACGTTGCCGGTGACGCCACGCCAGGTGACCGTGCTCGCGTCCGTCTTCGTCGATGCCCCGGGGGTGGTGATCTGCCCGTCGTTCGAGGCCTCGACGATGACGGAGCTATGCGCGATCAGAGTGACGGACTCGATGGAAGCAGAAGCATCGGGGGAGGCGAAGCCCTCCAGGAGACGCGTCGACGTTGATTCGAAGTGGAACACCCCGCCGTCGTCGACGGAGACAACCTCGGCGCCGCCGTCCTCAAGGTCCCACGTGAAACAGCACCCGTCCACGCCGTCGACCGTCACGAGGAGAGAAGACGTCGCCTTGGCAGCCGTGCCCATCGACTGACACTGCTCGCCAATGAGTGCCTGATCCGTCACCAGCGTGACCTGATGGGTTGCGCTCACGCCGGGTGTCATTTCGTAGACCTCGGTCAGGCGGATCTGCGTCGGGTTGTCGGCGAGCGTTGCACTCCCGCCCGCGGTCAAGGCGAGAGCCCCTGCGGTACCGAGCAACGCTCGCACACACCTCATGCGGCCTCGTCCTCCGCGCGCAGGCGAGGAACCGACGTCTTCTCCGGGCGAATGCCCGCCTTATCCGCGTAAAACGCGCGGATAACCTCCATGTCGGCGCGCACGTCACCCGTCAGCTGGTATGTCGGACCCCAGCCGAACGTGTGGGTATTGCGGTCGATGAAACCGAGCTGAATCGGCACGCCCGCCTCCATCGCGATGCGGTAGAACCCGGACTTCCAAAAGTCGCGGCGCGAGCGCGTGCCCTTTGGAGTGATGCACAGCGTGAACGAGTCCGCCTCGCGAATGCGTGAAGCGACCTGGTCGACGAGGCCGTGCGCGGCGCTGCGCTCCACCGGGACGGCGCCGATCTTCTTGACGAACCAGCCGAGCACCGGTGCCTTGACAACGGAATCCTTCACCAGGAAGGAGAACGTGCGCCCGGACTTCCACATGGAGATCGCCATGAAAACGCCGTCCCAGTTCGAGGTGTGCGGAGCGCCAATGACGATGACCTTGTCCGGCAGAGGCTGCGTGGAGAGCTTCCACCGGGAAATGGACAGGTACGCGGACGCGATCGCGGAAGTGAGAGCCATGAGGGCCTTTCTGGTCGTAGCTGGGGCTAATCCTACCCGTGGGTCGGTCAGTCCAGTGACTCCACGGCGAGCGTCTGCGTCATGATGTGGGGATGTCCCGGCCATAGCGTGAGCGCCCGCTCGCGCACGGCCGCCGTCTCGACGCACACGAAGTTCTGCCACTCGCCCTCACCGATGTCGCTCAAGGTGGCCGCGCCCTGCGACCAGGGGTTCCACACGATCGTCGAACCTGAGCCGTTTTTGTCCACGGTGATGCGTCGGCCCAGCTTCGGGTCGACGACCTGGACCTGCTGGGTGGACGTGTAGACGCGGTCGGTGGGGCCAATGAAGGTGATGTCGCCGCTCTGGGTGGCATAGCGCTCGCGGACCTTGTCGTAGTAGCGTTCGCCGTCTAATCCCTCCACCGTCACGTCCTCGACGTCACCGACGTGCAGGTAGGTGTGTAGGGCCGCCTCGATCGCGAAGGGGTGGTCGTCTTCATTCGTGAGGGTCAGGGTTGCGTTCAGTTCGTCCCCCGCGGATATGTCAAGGCGTGCGCAGAACGAATGGGGATAGAGCAAGGAGGTTTCGCCCGTGTGGTGCAGCTCGAAGGAAAACGAGGCCGGGGCGTCGTCCGCGCGCCGGGTGCTCGAGCGCAGCGTCCAGAGCGACGTGCGGGCAAAGCCGTGCGCACCTGCGCCGTCCCCCGGCATCGTCGGGGAATCGGCGGGGCTGCCGAACCAGGGGAGGCACAGGGGGATGCCGCCGCGGATCGCCTTCGTGCCGTCAAACACCGCGCGGGAGGAAAGCCACAGGACATCGGAATGGCCGGTGGGGCGCCATGACAAGAGGTGTGCACCGAAGGGGGTGACAAGGGTCGAGGCCGCGGAAACGTCTGCGCTGAGCGTCGCGATGTCAGTCATAGTATTCAGTAAACGCCATCGCTTGTTATCGAGCAAATAGACCGGCCGGAGGTCGCTGAGATGGCCACCTGATGACCGTGACGTGGTGGAATTCGCAGGGTGGGGATCGCATTGCCCGTCGTTGAGCCGATATTCTTGAAGACGTATGTGCGTGAAATCGGTTCGAACCGCTCGTCTTCGCGACGTGCTCACCCCCAACACGCATAAGTCTGTATCCACATTTGAGGAGTCCACATATGTCCACGCGTCCCGACCTGCGAAACGTCGCGATCGTCGCACACGTCGATCACGGAAAGACCACGCTGGTTGACGCAATGCTCTGGCAGTCCGGAGCGTTCTCCGAGCGTGACACGGTCGAAAAGACCGGTGAGCGCGTCATGGACTCCGGCGATCTCGAGCGCGAGAAGGGCATTACCATTCTCGCGAAGAACACCGCCGTCCACTATCGCGGCCCCGCCGCACAGGCTCTCGGCCTGGAAGATGGCGTCACCATCAACGTCATCGACACCCCTGGCCACGCCGATTTCGGTGGCGAGGTTGAGCGTGGCCTGTCGATGGTCGACGGCGTCGTCCTCATGGTCGATGCCTCCGAAGGCCCGCTCCCGCAGACGCGCTTCGTGCTGCGTAAGGCCCTCCAGGCTCACCTGCCCGTCATCGTCGTCGTCAACAAGGTCGACCGCCCCGACTCGCGCATCGAAGAGGTCGTCTCCGAGACCACCGACCTGCTGCTCTCCCTGGGCGAGGACCTCATGAATGAGGGCATCGACATCGACGTGGACTCTCTCATGGACGTCCCCGTCGTCTACGCCTCCGCCAAGGCCGGCAAGTGCTCCCTGGAGAACCCGGGCGACGGCCAGCTGCCCACCGAGGACCTTGAGCCCCTGTTCGAGACCATCCTGAACCGCATCCCCGGCCCCTCCTACGACGAGGACATGCCGCTGCAGGCACACGTCACCAACCTGGACGCTTCGCCGTTCCTGGGTCGTCTCGCCCTGCTGCGCATCCACAACGGCACCCTCAAGAAGGGCGCGGACGTGGGCCTGGCGCGCCACGACGGCACGATCCAGCGCGTCCACATCTCCGAGCTGCTGGCCACCGAGGGCCTCGAGCGCGTGTCCACCGACTCCGCTGCCCCCGGCGACATCGTCGCGGTCGCCGGCATCGAGGACATCATGATCGGCGAGTCCCTCGTCGACCTCGATGATCCGCGTCCTCTCCCGCTCATCACGGTCGACGACCCGGCCATCTCGATGACCATCGGCATCAACACCTCGCCCATGGCTGGCCGCGTCAAGGGCGCCAAGGTCACGGCCCGTCAGGTCAAGGACCGCCTCGACCGCGAGCTCATCGGCAACGTGTCCCTGAAGGTCCTGCCCACCGAGCGCCCCGACGCCTGGGAGGTCCAGGGCCGTGGCGAACTCGCGCTGGCAATCCTCGTTGAGCAGATGCGCCGCGAGGGCTTCGAGCTCACCGTCGGCAAGCCGCAGGTCGTCACGAAGGAGATCGACGGCGTCCTCAGCGAGCCCATGGAGCGCATGACGATCGACATCCCCGAGGAATACCTCGGCGCGGTGACGCAGCTGATGGCCGCCCGCAAGGGCCGCATGGAGACCATGGCAAACCACGGCTCGGGCTGGATCCGCCTGGAATTCGTGGTCCCCGCACGAGGCCTCATCGGCTTCCGCACGCGTTTCCTCACCGAAACGCGCGGCACCGGCATCGCCTCGTCCATCGCTGACGGCTACGCGCCCTGGCAGGGCACCATCGAGCAGCGCCTCACGGGTTCCCTCGTCGCCGACCGCGCCGGCCAGGCCACGCCCTACGCCATGACGAACCTGCAGGAGCGTGGCTCCTTCATCGTCGAGCCCTCCTCCGAGGTCTATGAGGGTCAGGTCGTGGGTGAAAACCCGCGCGGCGAGGACATGGACGTGAACATCTGCCGCGAAAAGAAGCAGACGAACACGCGCAGCGCGACCGCCGACGTGTACGAGTCGCTGACCCCCTCGCGCAAGCTGACCCTCGAGGAGTCCCTCGAGTTCGCGGCCAACGACGAGTGCGTCGAGGTCACGCCCGAGGCCGTGCGCGTGCGCAAGGTCGTCCTGGACGCCCAGGAGCGCTTTAAGATCGCCGCTCGCGAGCGTCGCGCCAACCGCTGAGCCGCGTCGCCCCTCCGCCCGCTAGACGGTGGGCGGAGGCGGCACGCGCTTGCCTGTCACCATCGTGCGGGCATCCACGCGGACCGGCCCGCGCCTCGTCGCGACCGTGACGTGCGTGGGAGCTACCTCGAGCGCCTCTCCGAGCGCATCGTGCAGCCCGTCTGCCAGGCGGTAGCGGATGACGATCCTCTCGCCGACCCTGAAGCTCATCCACGGCAAGGCGGGAATTGCGCCAGGGTCGCGTGCGGAAATTTCCTCGCGCGCCCCATCCGTCGCACTCGACTGAATTGGCGTATTTCCGCTGCTTGTGGGGCTCTTGGTGACGCGGGGTGACTCGGGGTTGCTCATACGTGAATAATAGAATCAACGAGTCTTTAGAACTGACCAGGAGGAACGTCTCATGACCTACGTCATCGCGCAGCCCTGCGTGGACGTCAAGGATCGCGCATGCGTGGACGAGTGCCCCGTCGACTGCATCTACGAGGGTGCCCGTTCGCTCTACATCCACCCCGAGGAGTGCGTGGACTGCGGCGCATGCGAGCCCGTGTGCCCGACCGAGGCCATCTTCTACGAGGACGACCTGCCCGATGAGTGGTCGGACTACCTGCGCGCCAACGTCGACTTCTTCAACGACCTGGGCAGCCCCGGTGGCGCCCAGAAGACCGGCGTCCAGGACTTCGACGATCCGATGATCGCCGCGCTGCCGCCTCAGAATGAGGACTGGAAGGCCGAAAACCTCTGACAGTCGATAGGGTAGGGGTATGGCCACGATCCTTCCCCGCCCCCTTGACCTGCCCGAATTCCCCTGGGATCAGTTGGCGCCCGCAACAGCGTGTGCGGCCGAGCATCCCGGGGGAATTTGCGATCTCAGCGTCGGAACACCCGTCGACGATACGCCCGCGTTTATCCGCGAGGCCCTGGCCGAGGCGTCCAACGCGCACGGCTACCCGACGGTGATCGGCACTACCGAGGTGCGCGATGCGATCCTTGCGTGGGGACAGCGACGGGGCATGGTCGACGTCGGCCGCGGCGGCGTGATCCCCACGATCGGATCGAAGGAAGCAGTCGCCTGGATTCCCGCCCTCCTGGGTGTGTGCGCGGGCGACACCGTCCTCGTGCCCGAGGTTGCCTACCCGACCTACGACATCGGCGCCCGGCTCGCGGGTGCCACGCCCGTCGCCGTGGATCCGACGACCCCCGAGCGCTGGCCCGAGGCCGCGCTCGTCTACCTGAATTCCCCGGGCAACCCCGACGGCCACGTGATGAGCAAGGACGAGCTGCGTGCCGTCGTCGCCTGGGCGCGCGCCCATGGCGCAGTCGTCGTCTCCGACGAGTGCTACGCGGCGCTGCCCTGGTCCGAACCCTACGTGAGCGAGGGCGTGCCCTCTCTGCTCGATGCGGACGTGTGCGACGGCGATGCGAGTGGCCTCCTCGTCCTGTATTCCCTGTCCAAGCAGTCCAACCTAGCCGGATACCGCGCCGCGCTGATTTACGGTGATCCCGCGCTGGTCGCGCCCATCGTGAGCGTGCGCAAGCACTCCGGACTCATGGTGCCCGCCCCTGTCCAGCACGCGATGGCGGTCGCTCTGCACGACACTGAGCACGTGGAGCGCCAGCGCGGCGTCTATGCGGCGCGTCGCGCCCTCCTCCTCGATGCGCTGACCGCTGTCGGCCTCGACGTCGACCCCGACAGCGCCGCTGGCCTGTACCTGTGGGTCGCCGACCCCGCAAACCCGACGGACTCGTGGGCGCTCGTGAACCGCCTGGCTGACCTCGGCATCCTTGTGGCGCCCGGCGACTTCTACGGCACGGCCGCACACGGGCGCGTGCGCGTGGCCCTGACCGCCACCGACGAGCGCGTGGCTGCCGCAGCCGAGCGCATCCGAGAGGCGTGGAACGTGCGCTGAGAGACGCGTCGATACAACGAGGCCGGGGCCACCCGCGCACACTGCGCACCGGTGGCCCCTGCCTGGTTGGTAGGAAAACTCAGTTCGACGCGTGCAGAGCGTCGTTGAGCTCGATGCCCATGACGCCCGCGCGGGCAATAGCCTCGATACGGCCGGTCTGGGAGTTGCGGCGGAACAGAATGTTCGACGCACCCGACAGCTCGCGTGCCGCGATTGTGCGCGGTTCGGCCTCGCCGGAGGAGTCAATGAGCGTGACCTTCGCGCCGGCGGTCACGTACAGGCCGGCCTCGACCACGCAGTCGTCGCCCAGAGCGATACCCAGGCCAGAGTTCGCGCCCAGGAGGCAGCGCTCGCCCAGGCGCACGCGCTGCTTGCCGCCGCCCGAGAGGGTCCCCATCGTGGAGGCGCCGCCGCCCACATCCGAGCCGTCGCCGATGACGACGCCCTGCGAGACGCGGCCCTCGACCATCGAGCGGCCCAGGGTGCCAGCGTTGAAGTTCACGAAGCCGGCGTGCATGACGGTCGTTCCCTCGGACAGGTAGGCGCCCAGGCGCACGCGCGTGCCGTCGGCAATGCGCACGCCGGTCGGCAGCACATAGTTGACCATCGGCGGGAACTTGTCGACGCCCTGCACGGTGACGGGGTGGCCGTCACGGGCGCGCAGGCGCAGGCGGGTTGCCTCAAAGTCTGCGACAGCGCACGGGCCGGCGTCCGTCCACACGACGTTGGGCAGCACCGCGAAGATACCGTCCAGGTTGATGGTGTTGGGCGCCACCAGGCGGTGGGAGAGCAGGTGCAGGCGCAGGTAGGCGTCCTCCGTCGATGCGGGGGCCTTCTGCAGGTCAATCGTCGTGGTCACGACGACGGTGCGCACGCGGCGCGCGTCATCGACGCATTCCAGCACGGACAGCGAGGCCGCCAGTTCCTCGTCGGTGCCGGGCTGCCCCAGGTGCGGGGCGGGGTACCACGTGTCGAGTGTCGTTCCGTCCAGAGTGATCGTTGCGAGGCCGATGCCCCATGCAGTGCTGTTGTCCATGTCCCTACAGTACGGGGCAATGGGAGGGGGTCGGCGCTGAAACTCAGGGGCGCGGCGCATCCCACAGGTGGGGCCAGAACACCCCGAGCTCGGTGGCCATGGACCGCAGCAGGGGCAGGGAGATGCCGACGACCGAGTGATAATCGCCTGTCACGCCCTCGATAAAGGGCCCGCCGAGCCCGTCGACCGTGAACGAACCGGCAACGTGCAGGGGCTCGCCGGTAGCCACGTACGCGTCGATCTCGGCATCCGAGATGTCCCCGAAGTGCACCTGGGTCGACGCCGAACGGGTGACCCTTGCGCTTACCGTGCGTTCCTCGGCTGTGCCCTCGTGCCTCGACGAGGCCGGGGCAAGGATAGCCGCGCAGTGTCCTGTCCACAGGGTCGCGGTCGTGCGGCGCATGGCGCGAATGCGCTCGCGTGCCACGTCGGGGGTGTGGGGTTTGCCCAGCATCTGTCCGTCAATCTCGAGCATTGAGTCGCAGCCGACGACGAGGACGGGCTCGCCATCGGGAAGGTCAGGAGCCTTGTCGGGGGCGCTCAGCGAGGCGCAGACATCCGCGCACTTAGCTGCTGCGAGCGCTGCGACTTCGTCGGCGGGGGTGGTTGTGCCGCCACAAAAGGCTCGACCTCCGGCGAGCGTGGCGAGGACGGCGTCCTCGTCAACCGTTGATACATGAACGATTGGTGTGATGCCGGCCGCAATGAGGGTGGCGCGGCGGGCAGGGGATGCTGAGGCAAGAACAAGGCGCATGAGGACATTGTCGCCTAACGTGCTTCCTGCGTACAGACAAGGTGCAATTTGGTGCAGGAATCTCGGTTTTCGCAGGTAAACGTGCAATTCTCTAGAGAAAAACCCATCAGACTACTACAATTGTCAATGTGTGAGGTCGCATTCCCGATGTGACTTTGAAAAGTGATCTGATATACCGTTACCCGCTGATGTGGTGTTGAGTCAGCCCAAAGAGGAGGGATTTGCGATGGATGAGCGCGCGGCTTCGTCCCCTGCAACTCCTGATGACCTGACCGCAACAAGCTACGTTCCTCAGCTGCTCGGTGGTCATCTGACGTATTCCGCGCGCGACATTGCGGAGGCGACGAATACGCCTATCGAACGTGTCTTCCGTTTCTGGATCGCTCTCGGCTTCCAGGCTCCTACCGCCGATGACAAGGTTTTTTCGCAGCGCGACCTGGATGTTTTCAGTCGCTGGCATGAGCTTGTCGAATCGGGCGGCATTGATACATCGACCTCTCGTTCCCTCCTGCGCGCGAACGCTCACCTGGCCGACCGTCTGGCTCTGTGGCAGTTCGAGGCCCTGGTCGAGGACTCGATGCGTCGCTTCATGCTGGATGACACGACTGCTCGCATGTACGTGCTCGACCATATGCGTGAGTACATCGACGTCTTCCAGGAGATGTTCACCTATGCGTGGCGGCGTCAGCTTGAGGCGGCGCTCTCCCGTTTCGACCGCGAGGTCTCCCAGCGCGGGCACGAGGAGCGCCATAATCGTTTCCCGCTCAACCGCTGCCTTGGCTTCGTGGACATGGTGTCCTACACGTCCTCCTCGACGATCCTCGGTGACGCTCTCGTGGGGCTCATTGAGCGCTTCGAAGAAGAGAGTCGTAACGCCGTCATTGAGGAGGGCGGTCGCGTCGTCAAGATGATCGGCGATGCTGTCCTCTACATTGCGGACGACCTGTCGACCGGCCTGCGCGTGGCCACGTCTCTGATTGAACGCCTCAATGCTGATGATGAGATGCTGCCGGTGCGCGCCTCGTTGGTGCGCGGCGATGTGTTCTCGCGTTCGGGCGATGTCTTTGGCCCCACCGTCAACCTTGCATCTCGCCTCGTGGACATCGCGCCGGTGGGCAAGATCCTGACGGATCCGACCACGGCTGCCGCCATCGCGGCCGGCGAGGTCGGTGACGGATATGAGCTCGAAGAGTTCCCGACCGCAGACTTGCGTGGTTTCGGTCCAGTCTCGCCGTACCTGCTCTCGAGCGTTGTCAACTAACGTTCATCTCGCAGTGTGAACGAGTGCCTGAATGGCCCGGATGGCGGGTCAAGAAAGGTGCAAGTTTTGGTTCGGAATTGCTAAGATGAACGCGTGACTACAGTTCTCCTCGTTGAAGACGATCCGGCCATCTCTGAGCCCCTCGCCCGCGCACTGGGCAGGGAGGGCTACGACGTGCGTGCACATGCGACGGGCGCTGATGCCCTCGCCGATGTGCGTGGCGTTGACCTGGTCGTCCTGGACCTCGGCCTGCCGGACATGGACGGCCTGGATGTCGCTCGCGAGATCCGCTCCTCCGGCAACCGAGTCCCGATCCTGATCCTCACTGCCCGCACGGACGAAGTTGACATGGTCGTCGGCCTTGACGCCGGTGCAGATGACTACGTGACGAAGCCATTCCGTTTGGCCGAGCTTCTTGCCCGCGTGCGCGCCCTCCTGCGCCGCCAGGCCGCAGAACCCGTCGAGGGTGAGCTGCGCGCGCAGGATATTCGCATGGATGTCGCCGCACATCGCGCCTTCGTCGGTGATGTCGAGCTGAGCCTGACGGCCAAGGAATTCGACCTCTTGCGCGTCCTTCTGCGCGAGGCCGGATCCGTCGTCGCCCGCGACACCCTCATGCGCGAGGTCTGGGGCACGGATCCGACCGGCTCCACGAAGACCCTCGACATGCACGTGTCGTGGCTGCGTCGCAAGCTCGGCGACGACGCGACCGACCCGCACTACATCACGACCGTCCGCGGGATGGGTTTCCGCTTCGAAAACGCTCGCTGAACGCCGCTGAGGGAGGCTCGTCATGCGCGCACGCGCGGTGAGGATGATCGTCTCGGTCGTCGCCGTCGTGTGCCTTCTGATGGGACTCCCCGGCGCCTTCTTCGCGTCCGTCTCCATCTGGGCGTCCGAGCAGCGAGGCCTTGAGGTCCAGTCCCAGTCGATCTTGCAGAGCGTTGAACGCAGGTGGGCGGCGGGGGAGAGCACCGACCCCGCGACCCTTGCCTCGCTTGTCACCGATCAGGCGAAGAGTCGGGGCGGCGAACTCGCGTATCGGATTAAGGTGCCCGATGCGAACCTCGTCACCAACTCGAAGATCATCCCGGGCCGCACCATGACGGCCATCGCCTCGTCCCCCAGCGGAATCTCCGTCCAACTCACCTCATCCGCGTCGGCGGCACTGTCGCGCATTGCGTGGACGTGCTCGCTTTTCGGAGCTGGCATGGCCCTGTCGATGCTGATTGGCTGGCTCATGGCGCGTGCCCTGTCGCGCGATCTGTCCGCTCCCCTCATCTACCTGGCCGCCCAGGCTGAGCAGATCGGTTCGGGCGGTGTGCGCGCCCGTGTCGAAAAGTCCGGCATCGAGGAAATCGACCTGGTCTCCGAGGAGCTGGCCCGCACCGGTGAACGTATGGCGGGCCGACTCGCGGCCGAGCGTCAGGCCGCCGCCGATGCCTCGCATCAGCTGCGCACTCCTCTGACGGCGCTGTCCATGCGCCTGGAGGAGATCGAACTGATCTCCACGGAGGATGAAGTGCGCGCTGAAGCCCGCACGTGCCTCGAACAGGTTGAGCGCATGACGAACGTCGTGACGGAGCTCCTAGACGTCTCGCGGCGACAGACCAGCCAGACCGAGGCCATCCACATTCTCGAGGTCTTCAACACGGCCCGCGAGGAGTGGGAGGACCAGTTCGAGGCCGCCGGACGATCCCTCGTATTCCTCGACGAAGCTGAGCGTCCGATCCTCGCCGATGCTGGAAAGCTCGGTCAGGTCCTGGCCACCCTCATCGAAAACTCGCTGCGCTACGGCAACGGGACGACGCGCGTGTGGGCGCACGCGGGCACGTCCAAACGCGGAGTCGTCATTGAAGTGAGCGACGAAGGCGAGGGCATCGATAAGAGCCTCGCTCCCGATATTTTCGAAAAAGGTGTCTCGGGACACGGCTCGACGGGCATCGGCCTGGCCCTGGCCCACGACCTCGCGCAGGCCATGGGCGGCCGCCTCGAGCTGAAGACGAACAAGCCCCCCGTTTTCACGGTGTCGGTCGCGGCGATTCCCGCATCGCTGGACCCGGACCGCGTGATGCCTGAAGGACCCCTCATGTCCATGGGACGCCGCTCGCGGCGCTTCTAGGGGCGCGATAGATTGAAGGAGTGGAACACGAGATGCGCACACCTCCCACCGTTGCCGTCATTGGCGGCGGACAGCTGGCACGGATGATGCAGGAGAGCGCGATTGCGCTCGGAATCAACCTGCGCGCACTTGTCGAGGCCGACGACGGGTCGACCGGGCAGGTGACGGTTGATAAGGCGGCGGGGGCTCCCGCTGACCTGGATGCGGTCCGCGCGCTTATCGACGGCGCGGACGTCCTCACCTTCGAGCACGAGCACATTCCCGCGGCCACCATGGAGGAGGCTGCGCGCCTCGTCTCCGTTCAGCCCCCGGCGAAAGCCCTGCTCTACGCGCAGGACAAGCTCGCCATGCGCGAGCGCCTGACTGCGATGGGTATTCCGTGCCCCGCGTGGGCCCGCGTCGAGGACGAATCCCAGCTGGAGGAGTTCGGCGCCACGATCGGTTGGCCTCTCATCGTCAAGACACCGCGCGGCGGTTACGACGGGCACGGTGTGGCTGTCGCTCATAGCCCCGCAGACGTGGCCTCCTGGTGGGGGCATGGTCCCCTCCTGGCCGAGGCCCTGGTTCCCTTCAAGGGCGAGGTGGCTGCTCTGCTGGCGCGCACCCCGTCGGGCGAGATTGCCTCGTGGCCCGTCGCCTCCACCGTGCAGGTGGATGGCGTGTGCGCCGAGGTGACCGCTCCCGCCGTTGGCATTCGTCCCGAGACGGCTGCCGAGGCCCGCCGCATCGGCGAGAGCATCGCCTCCGAGCTGGGAGTCACCGGCGTCCTCGCCGTCGAAATGTTCGTCGTCGGTGAGGGTGCGGACGAGCGCGTACTGGTCAACGAGCTCGCTATGCGTCCCCACAACACGGGGCACTGGACCATCGACGGGGCGATCACCAGCCAGTTCGAGCAGCACCTGCGCGCCGTCCTCGATCTGCCGCTCGGCTCGACCGATCTGCGTGCTCCGGGCTCGCACTCCGTCATGGTGAATCTCCTCGGCTCGGCTCACGCTCAGCCCGCGCGCGCCCTCGCGGCCGCCTTCCGGGCCGGGGGAGAGAATGCAAAAGTCCACCTGTACGGCAAGGAAGTGCGCCCCGGCCGCAAGCTCGGACACGTCACCGTCGTCGATCAGGACCCCGCCCTCGCCCTTGAGCGGGCACGGGCTGCAGTCGCCGCCCTCCGGGGCGACGCGCCCACCGACTAACCTTCCACCCACTGACGGCCGCGGGACCAGGTGCCCCGGCCTCGTCCCCCTCGAAAGGACTGCCCATGACCACCGACCTTGACATCCAGCTGACCGCCACCGGCGATAACCCGATCGTCGGCGTCGTCATGGGTTCCGACTCTGACTGGCCGACCATGGAGCCCGCCGTTGCTGCGCTCGCGGAGTTCGGCATCGCCTGCGAGGTCGGCGTCGTCTCCGCCCACCGCATGCCCGAGGACATGGTGGCCTATGGTCGATCCGCATCGGAGCGCGGCCTGCGTGTCATCATTGCCGGAGCTGGGGGAGCGGCCCACCTGCCCGGCATGCTCGCAGCCCTCACCGAGCTGCCCGTCATCGGCGTCCCCGTGCCGCTCAAGCACCTTGACGGCGTCGACTCCCTGCACTCCATCGTCCAGATGCCCGCCGGCGTGCCCGTCGCGACCGTCTCCATCGCGGGTGCGCGCAACGCGGGCCTGCTCGCCGCCCGGATCCTCGGTGCGGGCGAAGGCAAGCACGCCGAGGGCCTGCGTGCCCAGATGCGTTCGTTCCAGAAGGATCTGCGAAACGTTGCCAGCGCGAAGGGCGCGGCGCTCGCTCAACGCGTCAGTCAGGCACGCTGAGCAACGCAAACACAAGCACGCTGCGGGTAGCCCTGAGGGGTCGGTGCGTCGTATCCTGGAACCATGAGCATTCTCGTTTGTGGCGGCGCCGGTTACATCGGCGCGCATGTTGTCCGCCTCCTGCGTCAGCGCGGGGATCGCGTCGTTGTCGTCGACGACCTGTCGAGTGGTAAGGCATCGCGCGTCGGCGACGCCAAGCTCGTGAAGCTTGACGTGACGCTGGACGAAGCCCGCTCGGCGCTGTCTACCCTCATGGTGGACGAGGACGTCACGGCCGTCATCCACTTCTCCGCACGCAAGCAGGTCGGCGAGTCCGTCGAACGCCCCGCCTGGTACTACCAGCAGAACATTGGCGGAATGGCCAACGTCCTCCTCGCAATGGAGGACGCCGGAGTCGACCAGATGATCTTCTCGTCCTCGGCCGCAGTGTACGGAACTCCCGAGCTGCCGGTGGTCACCGAGGATATGGCCGGTCACCCCATCAACCCCTACGGCGAGACGAAGCTGATCGGCGAATGGCTGATGGCTGACTGCGAGCGCGCTTGGGACTTGAAGTGGATCGGCCTGCGCTACTTCAACGTTGCGGGCGCCGGGTGGCCTGACCTGGCCGACGACGCCGTCATGAATCTGATCCCGATGGTGCTGGACCGCGTTGAGCGAGGCGAGAGCGCGAAGATCTTCGGCACGGATTACGACACCCCTGACGGCACCTGCATCCGCGACTACATCCACGTCCTGGACCTCGCAGAAGCGCACATCGCGGCCCTTGACGTGCTGGCCGAGGGGCGTCAGCCCGACCATCACACCTATAACGTGGGGACCGGCCTGGGCACCTCCGTCCGAGAGATCGTTGACGGCCTGCGCCGCGTCATCGGCTGGGACTTCCCCGTTGAGGAGCTGGACCGCCGCGCCGGCGACCCGCCCGAGCTGATCGGTGATCCGCTGTCGATTGGTGTCGACCTCGGCTGGAAGGCCAACAACGGGGTCGAGGAGATCCTCACCTCCGCCTGGGAAGGCTGGCAGGCGGGTCCTCGCCCGATCACCGTCCCCGGCGCCTGAGTACCTGTCGGCGCCGATAGAGCACCGGCCTCGTTCCGAGAAGGAAACGAGGTCGGTGCTTATATCGTCGAACGTCGAGAGCGCGATGCTGGGCGCAGTGCGTTAGATCCCGTCGACCTGGTTGAGATCCGAGGTCGTCAGCGTACCGGCGCGCAGCTTGGCGAAGAAATCGTCTGCGGTCGTATCGCGCAGCAGGACAGCAGATGCTCCCGCGTTCGTCGTAAAGTTCAGCGACTCGATTGGCGGGACGCCCATCATCTGATTCGACGAGGCGGAGCGCAGTGCCCACACGAGCGAGGCGACCGTGAACACAGAGGAGTCTTCGTCGACCGTGAAGGACTTGGAACCCGCGCGCTCCACGCGCAGGGTCTTCGCGGGATTAATGAGGGTTGAGGGCGAGGCTGCCGAGGAAATAACCTTCGAAATGACCTGGCGCTGACGCTTCGTGCGGCCGATGTCGCCCTCGGGGTCCTGGTAGCGCATACGCGAGAACTGCAGCGCGGTCGTGCCGTCCACCGTGTGGCAACCCGCGGTCCACGTGAGGCCGGAATATTGGTCGTCGGCGTCGTTGTCGTAGCACAGCTCGACGCCGCCGACGGCGTCCACCATGTCGGGCACGGCGCCCATGCCGATCTGAACAAAGTGATCGACAGTCAGGCCCGTCAGCTTCTCGACGGTCTCGACGAGCAGCTGCGGCCCGCCATAAGCGTAGGAGGCGTTGATCTTGTCCCAGCCGACGCCCGGGATCTCCGCGTAAGTGTCGCGGGGAATCGAGAGCGCAACCGTCTGTCCGTTCGGGGCGACGTTGACGAGCATGATCGAGTCAGCACGCTCAGATTCGTCGAAACCATCCTTCACGGCGCCGTCCGCGCGCGAGTCCGAGCCAGCCAGCAGGTAGGTCGTGCCAGGCGTATCGGCGGCGCCCGACAGCGCGCTCACGCGACCCATGTTCGTGTTGGCATCCCACAGGAGGAAGCTGCCCCACGCCAGGATGATGACCAGGAAGAGGCACAGGGTCTTCAAGATCGGGTGGTGGCGCTTGCGTCGCCTTGGCGCGCTCGCCGGGGCCGATGGGGCTGCAGGAGCGACGGGGGCAGGCGCGGGCGCGGGCATGCCCTGGGCGCGATTGATCGTCACCTGACGAGGCCCATTCCCGGAGGGCGCGTAGGTGTTCGAACCCGAGGAACGACCAGAACCCGGCGCGTAGGACGGGGGGTTGGAGGCCGATGCCGGCTGGAACGACGGCGGCTGCTGAGCGGGGGTGCGGCGCGGGAAAATCGACTGAGAGTCGCGCTGCGGCTGGTCCAGCGTGCGCGGCATCAGGGGGCGCGAGGCGTCGGCCTCGTCCTCCGAAATCCTCCACATCTGCGGCGCCAGGGCCTCTGGAGGGGGAGTGGGCGCGCCACCGCGCACCTCCTCACCAACGACGTGGGCGTCATCGGATGCGGGACGGCGTCGTTTCGGATCCGGTGTAAACGAGGGGGGAGTGCTCATTGGTCCTTCGGCGGGCAGGTAGCGGCTGTCTGCTTGGCAGCCTCCTCGTTCGCCGCATTATTCGCGACGGAGGCGGACTGCTCGGTGTTATCCGTGGTGGTCTCCTCCGAGCCGGGATCGGTCGTGGGAGCCTGCGTCGGATTGGGCGTCGACGGTGCCGTTGTCGCGGTCGGATCGGGCACCACCAGCTGCGCGCCGTTGCCGTCCGTGTAGGTCGTGCCCACGGGCAGGGCCTGGTCGTTCTTCAGGGCGTTCCACACGTTGCGGGCCATCGGCTCAGAGGGGATGCGGCGGTTTGGATCCCAGGAGGGTTCCTCGACCGGCATCGTCACGAACTGGATGTTGGAACGGTCGATGTTCTGCAGCACATTGATGAGGAGGGACGCGTCCGAGCTGGCGTTTCCGAGGTTATCGGAGACGTTCACGGCGGAAATCGCGGCCTGCAGGAAGTTAATGAGCGCGCCGGGATCGGTCACGTAGTTTTTCTCCTGCAGTTCGCGCAGCATCGCGGAAATCAGCTGCTGCTGGCGGCTGATGCGCGAAATGTCGGAGCCGTCGCCCTGCCCCTTGCGTGAGCGCATGTAGGCCAGCGAGTGAGTGCCCGACAGCTTCCAGCAGCCCGCGTCGATGTAGAGCCCGGCAGAGTCGTCATTGATGTCCTCGGGGATGTTGAACCAGACGCCGCCGAGCGCATCGATCATGTTAATAAAGCCCGCAAAATCGACGACCATGAAGGCGTCGATGGACATACCGGAAAGTTTTTCAACAGTCGACTTCACACACGCGATGCCGGGGGCGAGGTCCTCCGGATCATCCCCGCCGTTCGAACCGTAGACCATCGCGTTGTTGAACATGTCGTCGCTGGTCGGCTCGCTCGTGGTGCCGTCGCGGTGCTGACACGAGGGGATATCCACGAGCGTGTCGCGGGGGATGGACACGATCTGCACGCGGGAACGGTCCGCGCTGACGTGAATCACCATCGTCGAGTCGTTGCGCAGGCCGGGGACGTCATCTGCGTCGCCCGCGCCCAGCTCGCCGCTGGCGCCGTTGCGCGAATCGGTACCGACCACGAGGATGTTGACGGCTCGTCCGTCGAAGGAATCTGGGGTCGCCTTGTTCTGTTCGTCGGTTGTGTAGGCGTCGATATTGACGACGCGGTTTGCGAACTGAGTGCTCAATTTGGCGTACACGAAACCCGCCGATGATACTACGAAGAGCACGCCGGCCAGGAGGATGGCGAGCGCGCCGCGCAGGAGGCCGAAGCGTCCGTAGTTGACGGCCGAGTGCTGGATCGGTCGCAGATTCACGTTACTCATCGTTTGTAACCATATCGTTATCTGGCGGGTTTGTCGGGGAATCAGGGCCGTTAGCGGCGCGTTCCACTTCTGGGCCATCAGCGTGAACGGGAGGGTCGACGGTGTTTTCGGGGGTTGTGTCCTCGGGCGGAAGGACGTGCGCGAGGGCGAGCGAGCGAGCCAGCGTTGCCATACGTGCCTCGGCCCGGGCCTCGCGCCGATAGGCGGTCACCATCTGCGCAATCAATGCGATGACGAGCCCGTAGACGATCAGGTTGACGCCACGCTCCACGCCGATGGCGCGGGCGACCGTGTTGGCCAGCGACGGCACGAGGATCGCCACGATGGCCACCGCCACGAGGACGCCGATGCCGATGCGGCGCAGAGCCAGGGACGAGGCCGAGGATACCGGGCGCACGAGCCACCACGCGGTGAGTGCGAGGGCGAGGAGTAGGAGGACACGGATGGCGAGGTAGGCGCTCATCGTCCCCCCAACGCCAGGTCGACGGCGATATTGACTGAGTTGAGCAGGGGCTGGCCCTTCGCCCGTGAGTAGTCCGTGTAGGAGATCGTCACGGGGTGTTCCGCGCCGGGCAGGCCACAGGCCGCCAGCTGGGAGACGATCTGCGAGGCGTGGGCCATGCGTGAGTGGGTCAGGTGCACCTGAGCGAGGGCATCGGCGCGTATCACCCGCAGCCCGTTATGTGTGTCCGTGAGAGCCATGCCGGTGCGCAGGCGGGCGATGAGGGCTCCGAGGCGCAGCATCGCGTGCTTGACGGAGCCGACCTGTGCAGTCGCGCCGTCGCGGAAGCGAGATCCGAGGACAAACGCAAGGTCCTCCTCGCGCGCCCGATGAAGCATTGCTGCTGCGTCTGCGGGATCGTGTTGGCCGTCGGCGTCGAAGGTGACCACGTAGCGGGCCCCACGCGCGGCCACCGCCTCGAAACCTGTCTGGAGCGCAGCGCCCTGACCGAGGTTGAGGGGGTGGGTGGCCGTGTAGGCACCGGCCGCGCGGGCCAGGGCCGCAGTGTTATCCGTGGACGCGTCATCGACGACGAGGACATGCGGGAAAAGGGTACGCACGCCCGCGACGACGCCCCCGATGACGGGCGCCTCGTTGAACGCGGGGATGACGACCCACGTGTCGGAGCGCATCTGCATTCGATTAGTGTCGCACATCGGGGTGGGCACGCGCCTATAGTGAGGGTATCTGTGAACGCACCCGCGCGTGCAGCAACAAGGAGAGGGAAGCACCGTGATCGAGCCCAGCGCCGACGTGGCGCCCAGTGCGATGGTGGCCCCCAGCGCCCGCGTGTGGCATCTCGCCCAGGTTCGAGAAGATGCATCCATCGGCGCAGAGACGATCGTCGGTCGGGGTGCATACATCGGCGCAGGCGTGCGCGTCGGGGATCGCTGCAAGATCCAGAACTACGCCCTCATCTACGAGCCCGCCTCCCTGGCTGACGGTGTGTTCGTCGGGCCCGCGGCCGTCTTCACGAACGACCACTGCCCCCGCGCGATCAACCCCGACGGGAGCCTCAAGAGCGCGAGTGACTGGGAACGCGTCGGTGTCACCGTCGAACGAGGCGCGGCCATCGGGGCTCGCGCCGTCTGCGTCGCCCCCGTGCGCATCGGCGCGTGGGCGTCGGTCGGTGCGGGCGCGGTCGTCACGTCAGACGTGGCCCCCTACGCCCTCGTCGTCGGCGTGCCCGCGCGCCGCGTCGGGTGGGTCGGCGAGGCCGGTGTGCCGCTCGTGGCCGCCGACGAGGCACCGAAGAACGAGGCCGGGGACCGCACCTGGGTGTGCCCGGCCACGGGACGCCGCTACGTCGAGCGAAATGGCGTCCTGTCGCCCGAGGAGGCCCACGCCTCGTCCCCGAGCGTACCTGCGACACCCGCCCAGACCCGTGAGGACCAGCCATGACGCAGCCGTTCATCCCGCCCGCTCGTCCGCTGATCGGTGAGGAGGAGATCGATGCGGTCGCGGCGGTCATGCGCACGGGCATGATCGCCCAGGGTCCGCAGGTGGCAGCCTTCGAGGACGAGTTCGCCGCTGCACTCGTGCCCGGAACTCGAGCCGTCGCGGTCAACTCGGGGACCTCCGCCCTGCACCTGGGACTGCTCGCTGCCGGAATCGGGCCGGGCGACGAGGTCATCGTCCCCTCCTTCACCTTCGCAGCCACGGCGAACTCGGTGGCCATCACGGGCGCGACCCCCGTCTTCGCCGACATTGACCCACTCACCTTCACGCTCTCCCCGGCCGCCGTCGAAGCCTCGATCACGCCGCGTACGCGCGCCATCATGCCCGTCCACCTCTACGGACACCCCGCGCCCATGGACGCTCTCCAGGCGATTGCCGACGCGCATGGACTCATGGTCTTCGAGGACGCCGCCCAGGCCCACGGCGCGAGCCTGCACGGGCGCGCGGTCGGCTCCTTCGGCACCTTCGCGGCCTTCTCCTTCTACCCGACGAAGAACATGACCAGCGGCGAGGGCGGCATGGTCACCTCCGCCGACCCCGGCATCATCCGAGGCGTGCGCCTCGCACGCAACCAGGGCATGGAGACGCGCTACGCCAACGAAATTGTGGGCCTCAATAACCGCATGACCGACATCCACGCGGCGATCGGGCGCGTTCAGCTCACCAAAGTCGGGGCCTGGACAGTCAAGCGCCAGGAGAACGCCGCATTCCTGGACGCGCACCTGCGTGGCGTCGTCGTCCCTCACGTCGCTCCCGGCGCCACACACGTCTACCACCAGTACACGATTCGCGTGGGCGAGGACCGCGACGGCTTCGCCGATGCCCTGCGCGGCGAATACGGCATCGGCTCGGGCGTCTACTACCCGATCCCGAACCACGAGCTGCCCTCCCTGGCCCGCTTCGCCCCCGACGCGGAGCTGCCCGCCACCCGCGAGGCTGCCGCCCAAGTCCTCTCCCTGCCGATTTACCCCTCGCTGACTCCCGGCGAGCTGGAACGCATCGCGCAGGGCGTCAACGCGCTCGCGGAAGCGGGGGCCTGACATGGCTATTCGGCTGGGAATCCTTGGCATTGGCTCGATGGGCCGACACCACGTGCGCAACGCCCGAGCGACCGCCGGGGTGGATCTCGTCGCGCTCGCTGATCCGGGCGGCGACCGCTTCGGCGTTGCCGGTGACCTGCCCGTCCTGGGTGGCGTCAAGGAGCTGATCGAGGCCGGTATCGACGCCGCGATCGTCGCCGCGCCCACCGCCCACCACGAGGCCGCGGCCTTGGCGCTGGCCGAGGCCGGGGTGCATACCCTCGTCGAAAAGCCCCTCGCCACGAGCGTGGAGGCGGGCCGCCGGATCCGCGATGCGTTTGCGTCTGCGGGCCTCGTGGGCGCCGTCGGCTACGTCGAGCGCTGCAACCCCGCGCTCATCGACATGCGTCGCAGGATCGAGGAGGGTCAGCTCGGCGAGATCGAGCAGATCGCGACACGCCGCCAGTCGGCTTTCCCCGCCCGCATCAGCGACGTCGGCGTCGTCAAAGACCTGGCCACGCACGACGTGGACCTGGCCGCGTGGGTGGCGGGTGCCCCCTACGAGAGCATCTACGCGCGCACGTCCGCGCGCTCGGGGCGAGTGCACGAGGACATGATGGTCGCCTCGGGCGTGCTTGCCGGCGGCATCCTCGTCAATCACCTCGTTAACTGGCTGACCCCCTACAAGGACCGCACGACGATCGTGACAGGGGAGCGCGGCGCGCTCGTCGCCGACACAGCGATGGGGGACCTGACCTTCTTTGAAAACGGTCACGCGCCGCTTCAGTGGGACGCGATCGCCGCCTTCCGCGGTGTGAGCGAAGGCCAGGTCGTACGCTACGCGCTCACCAAGCGAGAGCCCCTCGCCCTCGAACACGAGCGCTTCCGCGACGCGATACTCGGCGTGGGCGCCGAGCATGTCACGATGGACGAGGCCCTGGAGAACCTGCGCGTCGTCGAGGCCATTCTGACATCGGCTGACACCGGACGGTCCGTCGACCTGTAGAGCGCGGCGCTACCGCGTGAGGTCATCGTAGATCGCGCGCAGCTGGTGGGTTGCACCGCGCAGTGAGCGCTCGCGCGTCACCCACGCCCGGCACGCCGCCGCCCGATCCGCGCGTTCATCCTCCGACCACGCCAAGGCCTCGTCGATGGAACGGACGAGAGCATTCGGCGAGCGCTCCTGTGTGAGCAGTGAGGCCCCGGGCGCGGTCATCTCCGGCGTCCCGCCCGTGCGATACGCGATGACGGGAACGCCGCACGCCTGCGCCTCAAGCAGGACGAGGCCGGCGGCCTCCTGCCGCCCCTGCGTGGGCTTGGTGGGCACGACGAGGACGTGGGCGCGGCGCATCCAGTCGCGCACCCCCTCGCGATCCAGCCGGCCCGTGAACGTCACGTGGGCGGGCGCGCGTTCGCGCAGTGCGGGGGCCAGCGGTCCCTCGCCGACGAGGACGAGGCGATGCGGGCGGCGCCCCACGAGGTCGGCGGATGCCCGGGCCAGATCATCCACACCTTTCAAGTGGCTCAGAGCACCCACGAACAGGACGATGGGCTTCTCGCGTGAATCGATGGTTAGCGGGGTGGACGGTGCCCAGAAGTCGGTGTCCACGCCCTGATAGTGCACACTCAGGCGATCCGGATCTGCTCCCGCGCCTAACGTGACGTCTGCCAGGTATCGGGAGACAGCCAGCAGTCGGCTCGCACCGTCGAAGGCTGCTGTGCGGTTGCGTGCGTTCCACGCGGCGCCCCAGCCGCGCCCGAGCCTCAGGTAGGCGTCCCCGCCGTGCAGCGTCACCACGAGGGGCGCGCCCGTCTCCCGCGCGGCGCCCACAGCCGGCAGAGACCATGTCGCCTGGTGCTGGTGAATAACGTCCGGATCCCACGCGCTGATTGCGCGGCGCATCTGTCCCAGGCCTCGTGCCTGCGCGGCCACGCGAAGCGGGAGAGGGCCACCGAGTGCGCGCGGTGCGGCCTCGTCAATGGGAATCGTGACGGCCGGATCGGTGATGCGCGCCGAGAGCGTGAAAACCCGCCAATCGAGCTGGGGCATCGCCAGGGCGTGCGAGAGTGCGAAGTAGGTCGGGGGAACCAGCAGGGTTCCCTTCGTCAGGGCGACCCTCACGAGTTCCACCTGGCGGCGGGCGTGGATCGGCGAGCGGGCATGCCCCCATCCTAGGGGCAAGCCGCTCGCCCCAGGTGATTAAATGAGTCCATGACGAACGCACCTGCCCGCCCCGCCCGCTCGGGTGTCCTCGCGCAGGTGCTCACCCTCCTCAGTGGAACCCTCCTCGCCCAGGTCATCGCATTCGTCGCCCAGATCGGCATCGCCCGCCTCTACACGGACACGGACCTGGGGTACCTGGGCATCTTCACCTCCGCTGCCACGCTCGGCGCGGCCGTCGCGGGTGCCCGCTTCGACCTCAGCATCGTCCTGCCCGCCCCCGGCGACGAGGCCTCGGCCCGGTCCCTGGCTCGCCTGGCCTCGCGCTGCGCGGCAGTCGCCTCCGCTCTGGCTACCTTTATTGCGGCCGCCGCCTGGCCGTGGGTATGCGCGCGCTACGGGGCCGCGCTCGCGGGTTGGACGCTCGCCATCGGCGTGTCCGTCCTGTTCCTGGCGCAGGGGCAAGTGTGCTCGTACTGGCTGACCCGCCACCGCCGTTTCCAGGCGATCGCGAGCTCGTCGGTCGTGCGCTCTCTCGGCATCGCGGCCTTGCAGCTGGCGTGCGGCTTCGTCGCTGGCGGTGGTCTGGGCGCTGCCATCGGTGCGACGATCGCTGGCCAGGGCCTCGCCGTCGCCTACCTGTCGTGGCGCGCCCGCGACGCCCGCGAACGTCAGGACACCGATCCGACCCTGCGCGAGGTGGCTTCGCGCTACCGCAAGATGGCGCTCGTCGGCGTGCCCAACGTCGTCGTCGATGCGGTGCGCACGAGCGCGATTCCTCTGCTGATTGCCACGTATTCTGTGGCCTCGCTCGGCCAGTTCAATATGGCGTGGCTGGCCCTGCAGGCCCCGGTTGCGCTCATCGCGGGGGCACTGTCGCAGGTGTATCTGCCGCGCCTGTCGGACACCCCGCCCGGAGAGATGACCCGCGTTGTCGTGCGCGTCGGCGGCATCGCCCTGGCTTGCTCGATCCCTGTTTTCGCGCTGCTTGCGTGGGTCAGCCCGGCGCTCTTTCCCTTCGTGTTCGGGGCGCGCTGGGAGGCGGCCGGATACTTCGCGCGCTCCCTGGCTCCGTGGCTGGCCTTGACGGTGGCGACCTCGCCGCTGTCAAACGTGTTTGTCGCGACCTACCACCAGCGGCGCATGCTGGCCTTCGCGTGCGTGTACTGCGCGGCGCCGCTGGCGTGGCTCGCGTGCAGCCCCTACGGCGTCGAGATGACGGTTGCCGTGCTGGGGGCCCTGATGGCCGTGTTGTTGGTGGGGATGCTTGTCATGGCTGTCGTGACGGCACGCGCCTACGACAGAGGTGACGGCGTGCGGGCTCGGACCGCGTGAAACGCCCACCCGGCCTCGTGAAACCCTCTCCCCAAAAGTCGCACGTAATTCCCATGTGGTCCGAATCTATGGGCGATCAAAAGTGTTGATACTTCAGTGTTTTTAGTGGTATTAAGAAGAGTTAGTGAACCCAAATTACGTGCGAGATTTTGGGGGAACTATCGATGCGTCGCTCGCGCGGCGAGGGCTCGCTCGTAGGCCTCGCGCAGGCGGGCGGCGCCCGCCTCCCAGGTGGGAATCGTGGGAGCTGTGAAGGCCTCGATATCCTCTCGCGTGATGGATTCCAGGGCCCCGATGAGGTCGCGCTCCGGATCCTCCAGCACCCACGTGTCGGCCTGATCACCCAGGTATCGGCGGGCCTCGGACAGGGGAGAACACAGTGCGGGAAGTCCGGCCGCGAATGCCTCCATCATCTTGTTGGGCGTGGACATGCGGTGCGAGAGGCACCCGGACTCGATGAGGCACAGCGCCACGTCAGCCCCGCGCGTCATCGCCAGGACCTGATCCGGCTCCACGGGAGGCAGGCGGTGGATGTTCGGGTGAGCTGCGGCGGCCCGCTCGACCTCGGGCAGCAGGGCGCCGGAGCCGACGAAGACCACGTGCGCGCTCTTCACCTGCTCAAACGCCCGCAGAATCAAGGGAATATTGCGCCCAGGCGCCAGGTAGCCCGAATGCAGGTACAGGAGCGCGCCCTCCGGGATCCCCAGCTGCGAGCGCAGGTCGATGACACCCTCCGCGCCCGTCGGGGCGTTCGTCACCACGACCGGATCCACGCCCGGGTAGGCGCTGCGGTACCACTGGGCGATCGACTCGTTGACCACGGACACCACGTCCGCGCGGAGTATGTAGCGGCGCTCGATCACGCGCTGGAGGCGCTGGCGCAGCCGCGCCGACCCCACTGTCTCCGTCTCCAACTCGTGCGCGTTGTAGGCGAACACCGCGCCGGTGCGCCGCGCCAACGCGTGCGCGAGCGGCAGCAGGAACAGGTTCTGCGCGGAGACGGCCTCGACGCGCTGCTTCGCGAATCGCCGGTACACGCGCGCCCCCCACGCCACGACGACCCGCACCCCGCCCAGGCGCGCACCCAGGGATGCGCCCCGGATCCGGGTGAGGCGCACGGTGGGGGCCACGGCCTCGTCTGTGGGCAGGTCGCCCTGGTCGATGCCGACGACCCGCGTCTGCGAAAACAGAGGGGACAGCGAACGCGCGATCTTCACTAGCCGACCGGGCGAGGCCAGGTTCGACGGGTAGAGTAGAAGGTTGAGCGCGCGATCCACGCCCCCATTGTAGGTGGGGCGGGGCACTACACTGGAGGGGAACAACGAGGCCGGAGACGGAAAGGGGGTCCCATGCGCATCGCGGTCGTCGGCATGGGCAAGATTGGTCTGCCGCTGGCGGTGCACTACGCGCGCGGCGGGCACACCGTCGTCGGCGTGGACGTGAACCCTCGCATGGTCGCACTCATCAACGGGGGAGAAGAACCCTTCCCGGGCGAGGCGCACCTCGCCGAGTACCTGCCCCCGCTTATCTCCTCCGGCGCCCTGCGGGCCACGACCGAGTACGCTGACGCGATCCCCGGGGCCGACGCCGTCGTCATGGTCGTGCCCCTCGTCGTCGACGATGAGAGCCGTCCCGACTTTACGATCATGGACGCCGCGACCCGCTCCATGGCTGAGCACCTGACAGGCGGCACCCTCGTCTCCTACGAGACGACCCTGCCCGTGGGCACGACGCGCGGACGCTACAAGCCCCTCATCGAGGAGGTCTCCGGCCTGCTCGAGGGCCGCGACTTCGACGTCGTCTTTTCGCCCGAGCGCGTCCTCACCGGACGGGTTTTCGCCGACCTGGCGCGCTACCCGAAGCTCGTGGGTGGACTGAGCGAGGCCGGCGAGGCGCGCGGCGTTCGCTTTTACGAGGCCGTCCTCTCCTTCGACGAGCGCGACGACCTGCCGCGCCCCAACGGCGTGTGGCCCATGGGCGGGGCCGAGGCCGCCGAGATGGCCAAGCTCGCCGAGACCACCTACCGGGACGTCAACATCGGCCTGGCCAACCAATTCGCGCGTTACGCGGATGCGGCCGGCATCGACGTCGCGCGCGTCATTGAGGCCTGCAACTCCCAGCCCTACTCCCACATCCACCGGCCCGGCATCGCGGTCGGCGGCCACTGCATCCCCGTCTACCCGCGCCTGTATTTGGCCGGCGATCCGGACGCGACCGTCGTGTCCGCGGCCCGCGCCGCGAACGCCGCGATGCCCGCCTACGCGGTCTCGCGTGCCGCCGCTCTGCTGGGGTCCCTGGACGGCCTGCGCGTCGTGGTCCTGGGCGCCGCCTACCGCGGCGGTGTCAAGGAAACCGCGTTCTCCGGCGTATTCGGCGTCACCTGCGCGCTGCGCGAGGCAGGGGCGCGGGCGAGCGTCCACGATCCGCTCTACTCCGACGAGGAGCTGGCGTCCTTCGGGTGGGACGCCTACCACCTCGGCGAGGAGGTGGACGCGGCCATCATCCAGGCGGACCACGAGTGTTACCGGGACCTGACTCCCTCCGACTTGCCCGGCGTTCGACTGCTCGTCGACGGGCGCGCAATCACGAGCCCCCAGGCGTGGGTCGGCACCCCGCGCGTCACCATCGGCGGGGGAGCCAATCCCGCATGCTAGTGACCCTCGCGACCCGCACTTTCACGCCCGAGCCGACGGCTGCCGCCTTGCGCCTCGGGGCACTTGCCCGCGCGCTCGCCGCAGGAGGCGACAGGGTCCAGGTCCTCACATCGCGCCTAGCTCCTTCCGTCGCCCGCGACGCCCGACAGTTCGCAGACGGCGGCGTCGAGTCGGGGGAGGGGCACGGCCTCGTCAGCGTGCGACGCGCCCCCGTCTTGCGCGACCGCACGGGAGCGGTGCGCGGCTACGTTTCCTACCTGTCCTTCGACCTACCCCTCGTCGCGCGCCTCGTGGTCGGCCCACGCCCCGACGTGGTCGTCTCGGAGCCCCCGCCCACGACGGGCGCCGCCGTGCGCATCGCGTGCGCAGCGCGCCGCGTCCCCTACGTCTACTACTGCGCCGACATCGTGTCGGACGCCGCGGCCATGGCCGGGGTCCCTCGCCCGGTCGTGCGCGCGGTCGCCAGCCTGGAGTCCTTCGCCCTGCGCGGCGCCCGCCGCGTCATCGCCGTGTCCGACGGGGTGGCCCGGCGCGCGCGCGACCTCGGGGCGGCGCGCGTATGTGTCGTACCCAACGGGGTGCGCGTTCCCAGTGCCGCGGCCGAGGGGGTGCCCGAGGGCTTCCCCTCCTGCCAGGGCCCGGTCTTTGCCTACACGGGCACGGTCGCCCCCTGGCTCGCCCCCGAGGTGTTCATTGACGCGTTCGAGCGGGCGCGCCCACGCCTTGGGGACGCGCGCCTCGTGTTTGTCGGGCAGGGGGCCGGGTGGGAGGACCTGGTCGCGCGTGCTCGCGGGGTCCCGGGCGTCGTTCTCGTGCCCGCCGTCGGCGCCGACGAGGCTGACCGGTGGATGGCGCGCGCCACCGCCACCCTGGCCTCGCTGCGCCCCGGCGGCTACGACTACGCCTACCCGACGAAGATCCTCGCCTCCCTCGCGCAGGGCACTCCCGTCATCTACGCGGGGCCCGGGCAGGCCGCCCGCGACGTGAGTGAGGGAGGGCTCGGGGTGGCGTGTGGCCTCGATGCAGACCGCGTCGCCGAGGCGATGGCTGCCCTCGCGTCCGGGGAGCTGAGCTGGGTGGGGCCGACGCGGGCGCGCGCCTGGGTGCGTGAGCATCGCTCGATCGAGGCGTCCTCGAGGGCGGCTGCGGCGGCGGTGCGTTCCGCGGTCTCAGGGGGGCGTTCCGGGGTGGATCGTTAGTGGTCTGAGGAGGGTGTTCCACGTTCAGCGGTGGTCCGTTTCTGCGCTCTGAGGGGTGCGTTGCGGCTGTGCGCGCGGCCGCCCTCCCGTTCCCGAGAGCGGATCCCGGCCCAGGCCTCGTCTCACCATTCGCAAAACAATCCCATTAGTTCATAGCGGTTGATTCGTGTAGCTATTCTCATGTTTACAGTTACAATATAAGTAACTAGAATCTCGGTTGTCACGCTAACAACTTGAAGGATGACTATGCGCTCCCCGTGGAGGAAACTCGCAGCCGGCCTCACCCTGGCGCTCGGCGCCGCCGTCGCGGCACTGGTGCCGCCCGCCCAGGCGGCAACCGGAATCATCATCGCCATCGACCCCGGGCACGGGGGGTCCGACTCTGGCGCGGTCGCCAACGGCCTGCGCGAGAAGGACCTAACGCTCGAGGTCTCCCTGGCCCTCAAGGAGGAACTTGAGTCCTACGACGGCGTCACCGTCGTCATGACCCGATCGACCGACGTCAGGCCCTCCGAAAACCTCAGCGAGGACCTGTCCAGCCGCGTCCAGACGGCCGCTGCGGCCCGCGCCGACGCGCTCGTCTCCATCCACTTCAACTCGGGTTCGCCCCTCGCGCGCGGCGCGGAGGTCTGGTACGGAAACTCCTCCTCGTACAACTACGCCACTCACACGAAGGGGCGCCAGCTCTCCAGTAACATCCAGGAGGAGCTCACCGATCTTGGCCTCACGGACCGAGGCATCAAGACCCGCGACAATCCGTACTACAACTACCCGGACGGCTCCACGGGCGACTACTACGCGATCATCCGCCAGGCCCGCGAGGAGAACATGCCCGGCATCATCGTTGAGCACGCCTTCCTGACCTCCTCCTCGGATGCGCAGCTGCTACGCGACCCCGCCTTCGTGCGTTCCCTCGGCGTCGCCGACGCGACCGGCATCGCCCAGACCTACGGGCTGAGCAAGGGGACGTGGGAGCGGTCGGGCGACACCTGGCGCTTCGTGCGCGACGGCCAGGCCAAGACCGGCTGGTTCAGCGCGGGCGGCCGCTGGTACTGGGCGGGTTCCGATGGGCGCACGATCCGCGGATGGTCCACCATCAACGGGCGCCGCTACTTCTTTGACGACTCCACCGCGATGGTGACGGGCTGGAAGAAGGACGGCGAGAGCTGGTACTACCTGCGCCGTGACGGCGACATGGCCACCGGCTGGGTCAAGGACGGCCGCTCCTGGTACTACCTCGGCTCCGACGGCGTCATGGCCACCGGCTGGCTGCTCGATGGCGGCACCTGGTACTGGCTCGATCCCTCCTCGGGTGCGATGGTCACGGGCTGGGTCAATGTCGGCGGCGCCTGGTATCACATGGTGGGCTCCGGCGCGATGAACACCGGCTGGCTGCTCGATGGCGGCACCTGGTACTGGCTCGATCCGTCCTCGGGTGCGATGGTCACGGGCTGGGTCAATGTCGGCGGCGCCTGGTATCACATGGCGGGCTCCGGCGCGATGAACAGCGGCTGGCTGCTCGATGGTGGCACCTGGTACTGGCTCGATCCCTCCTCGGGTGCGATGGTCACGGGCACGCATGACGTTGATGGACGCACCTCCTCCTTCGCCTCATCGGGGGCGTGGCTGGGCTACGTGGACGGTGGAGGGGCGCCTGCGGCGGACGCGGCGTCTCGTTCGGCCTCGCGTGCCGATTCGGTTACTAACGCCGCCGGTCAGCGCCTCATCATGAGCGCGCCCACCGCCTCGCGCGCGGAGATCATCGACGCCATGGAAGAGGCATGGGACGAGGTCGGCTACAGCTACCCGAGCGCCCTGAGCGCCGGCGGTGCACAGACTATCCGTGACTTCGCCTCCGTCGTCTACGACGAGGCCGTGGCCGAGGGCGTGTCTCCCGAGCTGGTCTTCGTCCAGGCCATGAAGGAGACGGGCTGGCTGCGATTTGGCGGCGACGTGAGCGTCAACCAGTACAACTTCTCCGGCATCGGCGCGGTCGGCGGCGGCGCGAAGGGCGCCACATTCCCGGATGTGCGCACCGGCATTCGGGCTCAGGTCCAGCACCTGCGAGCCTACGCGGACAACTCGGTGACCACGGCCTCGCTCGCGAACACGGTCGTCGACCCGCGCTTCACCTACGTGCGCAAGGGTGCTGCCCCCGTGGTTGAATACCTCGGCATCCAGGAGAACCCGAACCACACCGGTTGGGCCGCGGCCAAGAACTACGGCTACGACCTGGTCTCCATGATGAAGGCGTACTTCTGAGAGTTCTTCCGTGACGAGGCCGGGGCCGGCTGCGCAATTAAGCGTGGCCGGCCCCGGCCCTTTATATCGCATGCAATTCCCATCAGGTCTGTTTTGCCGTATTGAGAAAACGTTGGAATACCAACGTTGCGATTTCAAAGCTTGAAAGAGTCATCGGGGAATTGCATGCGAAATTGGTGGGGATGCGTAGCGATGTTCCGCTGATGCTGCGCTCCGGTGCTTGAGGGTCCACAGCTGCCCTCGATCGTGTGTACGCGGATAGGTTGTGCGCGTGCGGATAGGTTATTCAGATGCGGATAGGTTATTAACCTATCCGCATGCTTCTAACCTATCCGTATCTTCGTAACCTATCCGCGTGCGTGCGCCCGGCCGTGCGACGGTCGGCGTGCAGACGCGTGCGGGGCAGCGTCAACGGTGAGAAAGGCGAACCGGATATCAGTGAGGCACATACGGCGAGGCCCCGAGTGCTCGCCGTGAGCAACCGGGGCCTCGTACGTCTGGAGATTAGCCGCGCAGGGAAGCGACGTAGGAGTCGATGTGCTGCGAGGAATCTTCGGGGGTGAAACCGGTGGCCTTGATCTTCGTCAGATCCAGGACGGAGGACAGGGGACGCGGTGCCACCTCGCGGCCTGCGAAGTACTCTTCCGTGGTCACGGGCGTGACGTCTTCCGGATCGCGGCCGCACAGCTCGAACACGCGCTTGGCGACCTGCGCCCAGCTCATGACCGGGCCCTCACCCGACAGGTTGTAGGTGCCAAATTCGGCGCCGGTGGTCAGCAGGTGAATGATGCCGCGCGCCAGGTCGGACGTGAAGGTCAGGCGACCCACCTGGTCGGACACGACCGATGGGGAGGTGCCCTGATCTGCCAGGGATGCCATGGTCTTCAGGAAGTTCTTGCCGTCTCCCACGACCCAGGAGGTGCGCACGATGTAGTGCTTGGGGGTCGAGGCCACAGCGGCGTCGCCGCCCGCCTTCGACTGGCCGTATGCGCCCAGGGGAGAGGGGGCCTCGTCCTCGACGTGCACGTCCTGCGTGCCGTCAAAGACGTACTCCGTCGAAATGTGAACCATCGTCACGCCGTGCGCCGTCGCCTCGCGTGCGAGGACTGCCGGGCCGGTCGAGTTCGCCTGCCAGGTTGCGCGGCGGCCCTCGGGCGTCTCGGCGCCGTCCACGTTCGTCCATGCAGCGGCGTTGATGACCACGTCGATGTCGTCCCACGGCAGCGTGGCCACCTGCTCGGCGTCGGAAATCGACACCTCGGGCAGGTCCACGCCCGTGACCGTGAAGCCGGCCTCGGGCAGGGCGCGCATGAGCTCGCGGCCCAGCTGACCATTCGCACCCGTCACGAGCGCACGGCGACCCGCCGGGGCGGGAACCGGGAAGGGGGTCACGTCCGCCATGCGCGGGTGAGCCTTATCCTTATCCGACAGGATGGCGCGCTCAAGCGGAATCGGCCAATCCACGGCGGCCGTCTCATCAGCCAGATTCAGGAAGGTATAGCGCGCGTCCGGCGACCAGTGGTCGTTCACCAGGTACGTGTACGCCGTGTTCGGCTCCAGGGTCTGGTAGGAGTTACCCACGCCCTTAGGCACGAAGACCGCGACACCCGGATCAATGATCGTCGTGTAGACGGTGCCGAACGAAGGGCCTTCGCGCAGGTCCACCCATGCGCCGAACACGCGGCCGGTCGCGACCGACACGAACTTGTCCCACGGCTCCGCGTGAATGCCGCGGGTTACCCCAGCCTCGTCGTTGAACGAGATGTTGTTCTGCACGGGGCCGAAATCTGGAAGACCCAGCGCGACCATCTTTTCGCGCTGCCAGTTCTCCTTGAACCAGCCTCGATTATCGCCGTGAACAGTCAGATCAATGCGCAAAAAGCCGGGAATCGGCGTGGTCGTAATCCCCAGGGGCTTAGCGGTGGGCGCCATGGTTCTTCCTTACGTGCGTGGATTGTGTGCGGACGTAACATTCCATGTAAATACTATCCGATCTACACCCTCGTGGCGGTGTGCGCCGCTCCATGAGTGCGCGCAGGGGCGAAGTTGTGGAAAAATACTCGGTGATAGGGATAATTGTCAACGACGCGCGACCCACTCGAGGGCGCGCCGGGAAGCGGAGGCAACATGAAAGGCATCATCCTGGCGGGCGGCTCGGGCACCCGTCTGAACCCGATCACACTGGGGACATCGAAGCAGCTCGTCCCCGTCTACGACAAGCCGATGATCTACTACCCGCTGTCAACCCTGATGCTGGCGGGTATTTCCGAGGTGCTCGTCATCACCACGCCGCATGACGCACCCTCTTTCCATCGCCTGCTGGGCGATGGCAGCCAGCTCGGCGTCAACATCTCCTACGCGGTCCAGCACGAGCCCAACGGCCTTGCGCAGGCCTTCGTGCTCGGTGCCGATCACGTGGGTAATGACAGCGCTGCCCTGGTCCTGGGCGACAACATCTTCTACGGGCCCGGCATGGGCGCCCAGCTGCGTCGCCACGTCGACCCCGACGGCGGTGCGGTCTTCGCCTACCACGTGTCCAATCCGCGTGCGTACGGCGTCGTGGAATTTGACGAGGAGTTCAACGCTCTGTCCATCGAGGAGAAGCCCGAGAACCCCAAGTCGAACTACGCGGTGCCCGGCCTGTACTTCTACGACAACGACGTGGTTGAGATTGCCCGCAACCTCAAGCCGAGTGCGCGCGGCGAGTACGAGATTACCGACGTGAACCGCTCCTACCTCGAGGCAGGAAAGCTCAAGGTCGAGGTCCTCCCGCGCGGCACCGCGTGGCTCGACACCGGCACGTTCGACTCGCTCGCTGACGCCACGGCTTTCGTGCGCACGGTTGAGGCCCGCCAGGGCATGAAGATCGGTGCCCCCGAGGAGGTCGCGTGGCGCATGGGCTTCATTGACGACGAGGGCCTGCGCCAGCGTGCCGAGCCCCTGGTGAAGTCTGGCTACGGTGCTTACCTGCTTGAGCTGCTTGAGCGCGAGGGGCACTGAGTGAGCCGTCCCAGTGCTCAATCCCGCCTGCTCATCGTTATCCCTGCGTGGAACGAGGAGGAGGTGCTCGGTGATGTCCTCGAGATGGTGAAGGTTGAGAAGCCTTCTTTCGCGGACATTCTCGTGGTCTCCGACGGGTCGATGGATGCGACCGCTGATATCGCGCGCGCCGCGGGCGTCGCCGTCCTTGATCTGCCCCTCAACCTGGGGGTCGGTGGTGCCATGCGCGCCGGCTTCCAGTACGCTCAGCGCATGGGGTACGAGTACGCGTGTCAGCTCGACGCGGATGGCCAGCATGATCCGCGCGAGATTGACACCCTGATCGAGACGGCTTCGCGCGAGCATGCGGACGTCGTGATCGGTTCGCGTTTTGCGGGCAAGGGCGACTATCGTGCGCGGGGTCCTCGTAAGTGGGCAATGAACCTCTTCTCGTTGATCCTTTCGCGCGTGTGCAAGACTCGCCTCAGTGATACGACGAGTGGCTTCAAACTCTACGGTCCCCGGGCGTTGGCGCTGTTTGCGCACAATTACCCGGCTGAGTATCTGGGTGACACGATTGGTGCGCTCGTCATCGCGGCGCGCTCGCACCTGGTCGTGCGTGAGGTTGGCGTGCAGATGCACCCGCGGGCCGGCGGGGAGCCCTCGCATAATCCGATCAAATCGGCGCTGTTCCTGGTGCGTGCGACGATGGCCCTCGCGGTGTCTCTTTCGCGCCCCGGTGAGAAGGTCGCCCAGGCGCCGGAGGAGAACGCATGAGCCCCACCTATGTGCTTGGACTGGTGTTCGCGATCATCATCCTGGTGATGGTGTTCGTCAAGATGCGCAACTCGGGCCTGAAGGAACGCTACGGCCTGTGGTGGTATTGCATCGCGTTCTTCACCGCGTTGCTTTCCATTTTCCCGCAGACGCTGAAGTGGACGGCGATGCAGCTGGGTGTCGTTGTCCCGCTGAACTTGGGCTACTTTGTGGCCGGCGTGGTGTTGCTGCTGCTGTCGCTGCGTTTTTCGGTGGATCTGTCGCGTTCGGATGAGGATCGTCGTCGCCTGACGGAGGAGGCTGCGATTCTGCGCCTCCAGATGGAGGATCTGCAGCGCCGTGTTGATGCTCTTGAGGTATCGCGTGAGGGGGATGATCAGTTCCGCTGAGGCGCTCGCCTTCACGACAATCAACGAGGCCGGGGCCCGTCAGGTGAAAATCTGGCGGGCCCCGGTTTATGACGTTGGGCGCCCCGGGTGGGTGGTCCGCGGGTGGCGCGGCGCAGTTAGGGCGCCAGCGTTCCGTCGGGGCCGAGGCTCAGGCGCTCGGTGGGGGCTGCGGGGTCGACTTCGCCTTGTGCGAGCTTGCGCCTGAGTGCGGAGGCGGGGCGCGAGACGGGGATGGTGGGTTCGCCGGAGGTATCCTCGTCGGCTTCGTCCGCCGCGCTCGGTGTGGGTTTCGAGGCTTCGATCGGCGAGGCGGAGGGGGACTCGACGGGGGTCAGGGAGATGCGGGCCCCCATTGCGGATGCGTGCGAGGGGAGGAGGGGTTCGCCGTCGAGGTCCTTGGCGAGGTCGTCGAGCATGGCACGTGCCTCGTCGATGACGGAAGCGTCTTCGGCGTGGAGGCCGTGGACGAGCCAGCGGACGAGGGCGATCTCGCTCATGAGCTGTGCGCGTGTAAAGACGTGCAGGTCGGTGGCGCGGCGCTCGTGGCCGTAGGTTTCGCGGAAGCGTTCGAGGAATGCGTCGGATGCGGTGGCCTGGATCCATGCGATGTCGAGGGCGGGGTCGCCCACGTGCGCGCTGGTCCAGCCGCCGATGGCGAGGAGTGAGCCGCGTTTGATGGACAGGCAGTGTTCTTGGATGTCTCCGTGGACGGGGGCGGCGGGGAAGCGCCAGAGGGAGACGTCTTCGAGGGCGGCTTCCCAGCGGCTCCACAGGGCGGCGGGAATGGTGACTTCGCGGGCGGCCTCGTCGAGGAGGGCGAGGTTACGGTCGCGGCATTCGATGGCCGTGTAGGTGGGCAGTCCGATCGCGGAAAACACGGTCTCGGGGAGGTTGTGGAGGGCTGCGAGGGCGCGTCCGAGAGAGGCGGGCAGGAGCGGGTCGGTGTCGAGGTCCTCGTCCGTGGGGGCGGCGCCGCCTGGATCGCGGTGGACGTAGACGCTTCCGCCATGTGCAAGCTTGGCCTGACCGGCCAGTCGGGGTACGTCGAAGGGGATGTAGTCGTGGTCGTGTGCCTGCCCGAGGCGGTCGAGGATTCCGGAGGTCGCTTCGAGGGCTGGGCCTGAGACCTCCTCGTGGGGGCAGGTGACGATCCAGCGGTTGCCTGCGGCATCTTCGATGCCGGTCACGGTAGAGAGCTCGTCGCTGTAGGAGGGCGGGCGCAGGGCGGTGACGCGCATGCCGGGGACGGCGGCGGTGGCCAGGGCTGCCAGTTCGAGGGGGCTCTTCGGGGAGGTCATTGACTTAACGTATCGCGTGTGAGGGTGCGCAAGTGCTTCCCCGCGCGGAGTCGTGGGAGATTGGGTGGGTGTGGGTTTGCTCCTTTCTGAAAAACTCTGTTACTTTCGACACATTGGCTTGGTTTGTAGCAAGGAGGCGCAGCGATGGAAGCCATGACGCGTTCTCTCGCGGCGCGTGTTCGGGAGAGATTGGCTGCGGGCGGCATTGACGCGGCTCGCGATCCTGCGGCGGTGCGCGCGCTCATCGAGCGTGCCATTGATCGGCATGTGCCCGACCTGTTGCCCGCTGCACGCGCGCAGATCGAAGCGGACCTTATGGACGACATCTGCGGCCTCGGCCCGCTCCAGGTGCTGATGGATGATCCGTCGGTGGAGGAAATATGGATCAACGCGGCCTCGCGCGTGTTTGTCGCGCGTGGCGGTGTGGCCGAGTTGACCAGCCTCATCCTCACGGACGAGGATGTGCGGGCCCTCGTGGAGAGGATGCTGCACCACTCGGGACGCAGGCTCGACCTGTCGAGCCCCTTCGTGGATGCGATGCTCGCGGGCGGGGAGCGTCTCCATGTCGTCATTCCGCCGGTGACGGGTTCGTCGTGGAGCGTGAATATCCGCAAACATATCCAGCGGGCACGCACCCTGGAGGATCTGGTCGCGGTCGAGATGGTCGCCGCGCCGATGCGCGACTTCCTCTCGGCCGCCGTCAGTTGTGGGCTGTCCGTGCTCGTTTCGGGAGGAACTCAGGCGGGCAAGACGACGCTGCTACGCGCCCTGGCGGGCGAGCTTCCGCGTTCGCGCCGCGTCATCTCCTGCGAGGAGGTCTTCGAGCTGGGTTTGGCTAACTGGGACCACGTTGCGATGCAGACCCGTCCGGCGGGTGCGGAGGGCATGGGGGAGATCACCCTGCGCGATCTCGTGCGCGAGTCCCTGCGTATGCGCCCCGAATACCTGATCGTCGGCGAGGTGCGAGGCCCTGAGGCCCTCGATCTCCTTGTTGCCCTCAACGCCGGTGTTCCAGGTATGGCGACCGTGCATGCCAATTCGGCGCGCGAGGCCCTCGATAAACTCTCGATCCTGCCTCTCCTCGCGGGAGAAAACGTCACGACGGCGTTCGTCACACCGACCTTGGCCTCGTCGATTGACCTCGTGTGTCACGTCGAGCGTGGAACCGATGGGCACCGACACGTCGCCGAGATTCTCGCGGTTCCCGGGCGTGTTGAAGGTAATCAGATCGAAACTGCGTCGCTCTTTACGTACGACGGGATCCGCTGCGAACGTGGCAGCGGCGGACTGGACCTGCATGACCGCTTTGCTGCGTCCGGGTTTGACCTGGCGTCCCTGCTGGAGTGGGGGACGGCGTGATAGCCATCGTGTGTGGGCTCGTGTTCGGGATCGGGATGGTTGTGGCCCTGTCCCCGTGGTTCCTCCCCGCGCCCGTGTGGAGGCCGTGGGGGCCGTGGAAGCGCGTGCGTGAGGACGTTGCGCGCGCACGCGTTCCGGGGCTGACGGCGGGGCGCCTGGTCATACTCAGCGGTGTGATCGGGATGGTTGTCGCGGTGCTCGTCCTCGCTGTTACCGGCGCATGGCCGGTCGCCCTCATCGTGTCGCTCGGCGTGTCTTTCCTTCCCTACGCCTGGGTCGTCTCCCGGGTGCGTGCCCATGCCAAGACCGTTCGTGCCGCATGGCCAGAGGTCATCGATGCGATGGTGTCCGGCGTGCGCGCGGGCACCTCGTTGCCCCAAGTCCTGTGCGACCTCGCGCAGGAGGGCCCCGTCCCCATCCGCTTTGCCTTCGAGGCCTTCTCCCGCGACTACAGTGCTCACGGGCGTTTTGCTCCCGCGCTCGATCGAATGAAAGAAGAAGTCGCAGATCCCGTCGCCGATCGCATTATCGAGGCGCTGCGGATCGCGCGCTCCGTCGGCGGTGCCGACCTGACACGCCTCCTGCAGGACCTGGCCACGCTCCTGCGCGAGGATGCGCGCGTGCGCGGTGAACTCGAGGCTCGCCAGTCGTGGACGGTTGGGGCGGCTCGCCTCGGAATCGCCGCGCCGTGGGTCGTCCTCCTGCTCCTCTCCGGAGGAGGCGCCAGCGCGAGCGTCTGGAACTCCCCGGGAGGCATCGCCGTCCTGTGCTCGGGTGCCGGGATCTGCGTCATCGCCTACCTGGCGATGAAGGCAATGAGCCGGCTGAGCTCCGATCCGCGCAACCTGGGGGGTGGATCGTGAGCCCCTGGACCTTGCGCATCCTCGACGTGGCAGCCAGCGCGGTATTAGTGGGAGGCATTGCCCTCTGTGCGGTGGCCTGGTTCGCACGCCGACCCTCCTTCGCGGCCCGAGTGGCGCAGGGGCGCGTCAGTGAGGAGGCTCCTTCGCCCGTGAGTGCGTGGGCTCGGCGTGTCAGCGCGGCTGCCCTCGAATCCCTGGGATCGACCACGCAGTCCGTTGCACGCCGTCTCGCCCTGGCGGGAATGGCGCCCGAGGTCTCCGTCTTCAGGCTACGCCAGGCACTTGCAGGGATTGCCGGTTTCATCCTCGTCTGCCTCGCCCTCTGCGCGCGCCCAGCCTCGTCGCTGCGCGCCTCGATCGTGCCCCTGTGCGCGTGCGCTCTCGTCGGCACACTGCTCGGAGTTGCAGGTATGGACCGTTTCCTCACTGTGCGGGCCCACGCCAGACAGCGCGCGATCGACGTCGCCGTTCCCGACTGTGCGGAGCTGCTGGCGCTCGCGGTTGCGGCGGGGGAGTCGATTCCTGCCGCCATCGAGCGGGTTGCGGGGTGTGCGGGTGGGCCACTGGGGGTGGAACTGTCCCTCACCGCTGGTCATATCCGTAACGGTACGCCTTCCGTGCGTGCGCTCTCCGACCTCGTTGAGCGCACCGAATCGCCCGCTCTCACGCGCCTGAGCCGAACGCTCACGACCGCGATCGAGCGTGGCTCGCCCCTGGCCTCAGTCCTGCATGACCAGGCGCGCGACCAGCGAGAACGCTCCCTGGCCGCCCTGATGGAGGAGGGAGGCAGGCGTGAGATCGCCATGCTGTTGCCCGTCGTCTTTCTCATCTTGCCCGTGACCGTCATGTTCGCCCTCTACCCGGGGCTCATCGCCCTGGATTTCACACCGTGAAGGAAGGAAAACAGTCATGAAGAAACTATTCCTGAGGAATACTCCTCTCGGGGAGCGCGGTGATGTGCCCGGATGGGTGCTCATCACGCTGATGACGGCTGCCCTCGTCGTCCTTATTTGGGGAGTCGCCTCGGAGCGTCTCGTGGAGATCTTTAACCGTGCGATGGACTCGATTTCAGGAATCTGACGCGCATCCCGAGCGCGGCTCCGAGGTCGTGTCCACGGTCCTCGTCCAGGGACTCGTCGTCCTGGTGATCCTCTTGCTCGCCCAGATTGCCTTCGCCTCGCACGTGCGCACGATGAGTGTGAGCGCTGCGTCCGAGGGTGCGCGTCGCGGCGGTCTCCTCGGCGGCGACGAAGACGAGGCGAGGGCTCGGACGGGAGAGCTTCTCGATTCTCTTGTGGGTGGGCCGAAGGATCGTGAGATCGACGTCGGGCGCGAGGACGACGGCGGGGTCGACGTGGAGGTGTCCGTGCGCGTCCCCCTGCCCTTCGTGCCCGCGTGGCTGGGAAGCGCAGGTGTGGGTGTGTCCTCGAGTGCGCGCGTGCCCGTCCGGGAGGTGGTGGCCCATGGGTGATGAGGGACGCGTCGGCGTGCTGATGGGGGCAGGTTGCGCGTTCGTCTGTCTTTTTCTCTTCCTCTCCCTCGCGCTGACCGAGGTCGCGATGCAGGATCGCAGGCTTGTGTCGTGCGCTGACGCCCTGGCGAGCGTTGGAGGAGGCAACGCCTCAAGCGGCTCGTTCTTCGTGGAAGGGGACGCGCTCGAAGTCGACGAGGCCGGGGTGCGTTCTCGGGTCGAGGAGGGCCTTGCGGCGCTGTCGGACACCACGTGCAAGGTGGGCGATGGCGTGACCTTGAGTGGGGTGAGCATCAGTGATACCGAGGTGGAGGTCGCAGTGAGCGCACGGCCGACCGTGTCGTTGGTGCCTCCTGTCCTACGTACGACGGCGGTTCCCGAGCTGATGCGGACCTCGAGTGCGCGTCTTCGCGAGGCTCACAGGCAGTACTAAAGTGGCGTCCGCAACGGTCACATAGTGGGATGGGTCCAGAAGCGAGGGTAAACGAAACGTAAACTTTAGGCCATGAGCAGCTTTGATACATTGCGTCTTTCCCCCGCGCTGGCCTCCGTTTTCGAATCCGTCCAGCGCCGTGACCCCGCCCAGGCCGAGTTCCACCAGGCCGTCTACGAGGTCCTCCTGACCATCGCCCCCCTCGCCGAGCGTCACCCCGAATACGCCGACCTGGCCATCATCGACCGTATCGTCGAGCCCGAGCGCCAGCTTCAGTTCCGCGTCCCGTGGGCCGACGATTTGGGCAACATCCACGTGAACCGCGGCTTCCGCGTCCAGTTCAACTCTGCGCTCGGCCCCTACAAGGGCGGCC